>BNJV01002583.1_pt1 | contig 215809 bp, 271 predicted proteins | sample 8540591 | NCBI WGS metagenome assembly BNJV01 (sample SAMD00202457, study PRJDB9452) | human saliva metagenome | host: Homo sapiens
ATTTTGAACCGGAACAGGCTTATAATTTTAAGCATAAGTCAATTTATCAAGCAGAATCAACTTATAATACGAAGGAGTACTATGGAAAATATAGAAATAGAAAGAAAAATTTCTTGTAAAGGAAATCCCCGATAAACTTGACACCTTTGAAAGAATAGATATGACTCAAGGGTATTTAAATACAAATCCCGTAGTCAGGATAAGAAAAAGAAAATGATGATTATGTTCTTACATATAAAGGAAGCGGATTGCTGTCACGCAGCGAATATAATCTTCCGCTCGATGAAGAATCTTTTAATCATCTGATTAAAAAATGTGACGGTATAATTATCTCAAAAAGCAGATATAAAATTCCGCTAAAAAACAATCTCATAGCGGAGCTTGATATATTTAAAGGTGACCTTGACAGCCTCAAACTTGTAGAGGTGGAGTTTAACTCGGTTGAAGAAGCCGATAATTTTATCCCGCCTGAATGGTTCGGAGAAGATGTTACTACAGATAACAGGTACCACAACTCATATATATCCAAATACGGATTACTTAAGTGGAGATACTAAAAAAAAGAAAAGAAGGCTTTATACAACTCCTAAAGCCTTCTTTTTTTGCATTATCTTGCAGCCATATAGATATTATACATATCATTATAATCAAGTGATTTAAAACTTCCTATACTTCTTGATTTCTTATAGGAACAGTTTATTGCCAAGTCCTCACAGTCTTTTTCACTTACCTCTCTGTTAAGAAGCTCACGTAAACTTACAGGCATTCCGACAGATTTGAAAAACTCAACAGTCTTTTTCAATACCTATATCAGCCGCCTTTTTTTATCATCAGTCTCAACTACTCCATATACCTTTCTTGCAAAAATTTTGCAAATCGCTCTATATTTTTCATTCTTTACATAGTTTGCCCATGAAGCAAAAAAATTGCACTAAGTGTAGCACCATGTGTTGAATCATAAAGTGATGATATAGCCATTCCAAGCTGATGGCATGACCAGTCACCGTCTCTTGGAGTATCACCTTTTGCTCCAAGACCTGTAAGTCCTATATGTGATACACTTCCGCACCACATAACTTCACTCATAGCTTCATAGTCGGTTGGATTTTTTACAGCCTTCGGTCCGAATTTTATAATATCTCTAAAGAGTCCCTCAGCCATCTCATCTGTCAAATGATTGCCCAGAATATTAGTAAAAATATCTCTCAGATGTGTGCATGAAGATATCTGCCGCACCGGCACCTATCTGATACTTAGGCAAAAGAATATGTAAGTTCCGGATCCATTATCGCAAACTTACATCTGTTAAAATCAGTTGTAATTCCCTTCTTTATATGGCTTCCGGTTACATCATCGGTAAGTACGGCTGAGTCACTGGTCTCGGAACCCGCTGCGGCAATAGTCAAAACTGTACCTATCGGAAGAGATTTTTCCACCTTCTTTCTTTGAAAGAAAAACTCTTCTATATCGGTATCGGGACTTGCCACACCTATTGCAACAAACTTTGCGGTATCTATTACACTTCCGCCGCCTACCGCCAGCACAAACTCGGCCCCGAACTTGACGGCCTCCTTTGTCATCTCCTTTGCTTTACTTAAAAGCGGATTCGGCACCACACCTCCAAGTAAGAGTACATCTATACCTTCAGACTTTATCTTTTCTTCTACCAAATCAAGCAGACCGCTTTTCTTTGCACTGTTTCCGCCAAAGATAACTGCAACCTTCTTTACTCCGAATTCTTTTATTAAATTTCCTATATCATTCCTTGTTCCTGCTCCGAAAACAATCCTTGTAGGTGAATAATAATTAAACTTTTGCATATACTACCTCACTTTTTCATTTATTCTATTTATCAAGTCCATATAGTCCCTGCAGTATTTTTTTCATAAAGAGGCTCCAAGATTTTTCTTGAAATTTGCTCTATCCTCGCCTGATAAAGTATTTATCTCTATACCTTTATCTACAAGCTCCTTCTCATATATCTTTTCCTGTCTTGCCCAGATTTCTCTCTCATAAATACTGCTCTCTATGGCAGCCTCTTTTTATAATTGCCCTGTCTTCTTCTGAAAGTTTACTCCATGTCACATCAGAGCAAAGTTGCATTTCAGGAACTCTGGTATGCTCATCCTTTGTGTAATATTTTGCATATTGATAATGCATTGCCGATATATAAGACGGAATATTATTCTCCGCACCGTCTATCACACCTCTTTCAAGAGAAGCGTAAACCAGACTGTACTCCTGTGCCACCGGCTCAGCTCCCAAAGTTCTTATCATATCCTTCATAAGGTCTGATTGCTGTACTCTTATTTTTAATCCCGAAAGATCCGATATATCTTCTATCGGTCTCACATTGTTATAAAAGTTTCTTGCACCTGCAGTATAAAATGACAGTGGCTCAATACCTGAACCTTCAAACTGTGCAAGGATCTCATCTCCTATCTCACTGTAAAGTACATTCCACATATGCTCCTCATCCCTGTATAAATAAGGCATCTGTAAAACATTTAAAACCTCTATATCATTTGAAAGCGGTGAAATAGAGGCTCTGGTAAAATCAATTCCGCCGAATTTCAGCTGTTTTATAACACTTAGCTCGTCTCCCAGTTTACCGTCATATACTACCTCTATTACTATTCTCCCCTTGCTCTTTTCCTCTATAAGTCTTGCAAACTCAAATGCTCCGAGAGTAGTCGGATAATCTTTCGGGTGATTTTTCCGCATATGTAAAAACATACTCGGTAACCGGCTTTTTTCTCACACATGAAGTATTAATAATCATAACGGAAATGATTAAAAAGCCATATCAGTTTTCTCTTCATCCTTTTTATTTTTTTCCCAAAAATATCATCAAATATCTTTTTTTGTAGTCTTTACCTACAATTCTCTTTGTCAAAATATATCCGTTTGTATTGTCGGTAAAAATTATAAGCATTCTAGGAAATCTCTTTCCGGCTTTTAATCCTACTCCAGTCAATATACTCATGCTTTCCTTCCGCCTCTACCGTTATTCCTTTTTTTCACCAAGTTCAAGTGTCAGTTCCTTAAGAGTATTTACATTCCCTCTTGCTCTGTTATACATCATAAAAGGTTGAAAGAGCACAAAGAACAGTACGGCAAATACGAGTATTGCTCTAAGGAAATTATTTACTTCATGCCACCTTGAACTTATAAGCGCAATCATCGCAAATGTAAAAATAATATTTACAATTCCCGCAAGTGAAGAATATAAAAAGAAGAAAGACAGCTTAAACAACTCAAAAGCTGTATTCTTATATTGGAATTTGTAATTCATAGAGCCTCCGTATATTAATCATTTTAAAGTTCTCCTAAACATCACATTAGATTTATTTAATACCTATTCTACCACAAAAATCTTTCACGATAGGAGAGATTACTCGACAATATTCAATTTTAATAATAACTCATCCGGGGTTATTCATAGTAACGACATGAAAGTGGCTGAAAGCCACATTATTACTATGTTTTACTAAATATTATCTTTCACTTATCAAACGCACAAAAAAAGAGCGTCCGTTTGTGGTAAAATTAAGATGACAAAACTTAACAAAAATTACACAAAAGGAGCCCTTTATGGTTATTACAGGCTATTTTGAAGATGACTCTTCATATTAGCTTACAAATGATACTGTGTTTAAAGCAGTGCTGAATAAAAGCACTTTAATCACAACCGGCCATTTCAAAATTTCATGACTTAATGCCTATGGCAAACAGGAAGGCAGAGCGTTTAACTTCCACTATTTTCCCGGAATTATTCAAGATTATTTTTATATCAAAATTATAGGTATAGCAAGTTATATGTAGCAAAAGTAAAACCGATTTCATTTATATTGTCATAGTATATCCATTGCTGCACAGAAGCCTTCATAAGTTGCTTCCTTGACTGTTCCGGCTGTTTTAGAGTCACCTGTAACCACAAACCTATCACATACACCTGTAAGGCTCTTGACAATATCCTCATTGGCACGACTTCCACAACAGTACATAACTATATCAGCTTTATCATACTGTTCATTTCCATCTCTATCAATAAATATAACCCCATCCGGCTTTACTTCTTTTACCTTTACATTGCAATAAAGTCCCATTTTAGCTTTTTCCATACGTGGTAGAAGTGCCTCTCTTTGAGAAGGATATGAATCCTTTGCCATCTGATCGCGCATTTTCAAGTATGTCTACCTTACAACCCCATTCGCTTGCAAAGAAATAACCTGATTCACAACCAATAGCTCCACCACCTATCATTATAATCTTTTTCCCTTTAATATAATCCGGAGAAAGATATGCTTCAGTGGCATGTATTGCCGTCTCTATACCCTTTATATTTGGAACAAAAGGATGACTGCCTACAGCACATATAACATAATAAAGGTTTAATTTCTCAAGGTATTCCTTAGTAACCTCTGTGTTGAGTCTTACCTCTATATTGCGATGTTTTTACACGTGCTATCATTGCATCCTTAAAGGCCTTAAGCGCTTCCTTATCACTGTCTATTTCAGTAAACCATAGTTGTCCACCCAAAGTATCTGACTTTTTCCAGTAAGGTAACTTTATGTCCTCTATCCGAAGCTGTAACAGCGGCATACATTCCTGATACACCGCCACCTATGACTACTACATTACGACTTACTGACGGCTTTGGAGCATTCCTCCAACGCAGTTCTCTCTGCCCCCATGGGTTTACTGTGCAATGCCATAACGAAGGTATAGGTCTTTTATCAAGATCCGGATCTAATGGATTAAAACATGAGCAACGTAAACATGGTGCTATCTCATCTTCTATATCATCACGCGCCTTGTTTACGAAATATGGATCTGCAAATTGCTGACGTCCCATAGCTACAAAATCACATTTACCGGATGCTATAGCATCTTCAATCTGCTGTGGTGAGTTAAAACCTCCTACTGCAACAACCGGTATATGTACATTCTTCTTTATTGCTTCTGCAAGATCAAGATTACATCCATGCTTATCAAACATTGATGAAAAGGCCTTTGTCTTTACATGATCCTTATATGAACCTGATGTAACATGCAAAATATCTATATGATCCTGTATTATCTTTGCAAACTCTATACCATCATCAATAGTCATTCCACCTTCTGTACGCTCGGATCCGGAGAGTCGGTATTCAATAATCATATCTTTACCACATACTTCCTTTATCTTGTCACATACCATAATGGGGAACCTTGCACGATTTTCCATGCTACCACCATATTTATCTGTACGATGATTAAATCTTGGTGAAATAAACTGGTTTAAAAGCCAACCATGTGCACCGTGAAGATTTATAACCTGAAATCCCAAAGTCTTCATATTCCATGCAGACTCAGCCCATTTTTCTGCTGTTTTTTCCATCATTTCAACAGTCATCTCTTCCACCTGCACACCATCTTCACGTACATACGCAGAAGGTCCTATTGGATTTTTATGTCCCGGTATAGCATCCGGATGATTCATTCCACCAACATGGTTTAACTGACACGCAGCAATGGCACCATGAGCTTTAATAGCCTCTGTGAGTGTCATAATAGTTTCCATATAAAATGTAGTCATAGGATTAGACCATGTATCAAGGCCATGCTCGTGTCTCCATGAATATTCATGATCTATAAATGACTCTGTTACTGTAACCTGAGCAAAACCTCCCCTTGACTTAGTTTCATACACATCTATACCCTCTTGAGTAGGCATTCCCTCATACACTACTCTATTTGATGTTATAGGTGATGCTATAACTCTATTTTTCCAGGTGAGACCGTTTATTTTTATCGGCTCAAACATATGTGGATATTTACTGCACCCCATAATTTTCCCTATTACTTTTAAAATATTATAGTTTTGTTTTATTTGTTTTGCTGTTCCAGAGTTTTTCCTACCACTCCGGTTACCTTAACACTCAAAATACATGCCGCACCAATCAATGAAATAACAGCAAATACAATATAAGGAACTGTATATCCTGAGAAGTTGGCTCTAAGTATTGCCAATATTACAAAGGCCATAGATCTGGTGATTCCAACTATCATATTCATACAGCTGTAACTTATAGCAAAATCTCTTCTTCCGAATATATAACTTGCCATTGATGGTGGGAAGTTTCCATTTCCACCTATTGCAAATCCTAGCATTACAATACCTATTGCCATCACTATATTATTAGTTGAGAGCAATAATATAATTCCTATGAAGTACCAGATTCCAAAAAGAATTGAAGTGATTCTTGTACCAATCTTTTGATCTACTATTCCCCATATTATCGAACCTACTATTCCTATAATAGCCGCAATAGTAACAACATTTATTGCTCCCTGTATGCTATATCCATGTGTATCCATAAAGAATCCCACCAGCTGTGACATGATTCCCACAGTTGCAAGCCCAAAGCAACCATATCCTATTCCCAGTATCCATACATACTTATTTGTCAAAGCCTCTTTATATCCCATCTCACTTGAGGATGTTGAAAGTATTTTTTCTTCCTCATGTATAAGCTTTGCAATATTCTCATCATTATCCGGAAGTGCACCGGCCTCCTCAGGTGTTGACTTTATAAGCAATGCAGTCAATACCGCTACTACCAATATTGCTACACCCATTATAGATATTGCCACACTTATATTAAAAAGATTTGTAAAGAAATTCAGTATCTGATTGATAAGCGCACTTGCCAGGTTCATACCCTATTGTTGTAAGTCCCATTACAATTCCCTTTTTTGTAGGGAACCAGTTTGCACATATTGACATACCCTACATTAACTGAAAATGCTGAAATGAATGTAATCATTGCTATAAGGAAAACTACATACATCGGTATACTGACCGAATTACCGTAACATATAGTAGATATACCTGCCAAAACCATGGTAACAATCATTGTATTTTTTGTTCCGAATTTCTTACAAAATCCACCCCATATTACACAAACCAGCAATGCAATAATCGATGCAGGTGTTGAAAATGCCAATATCCTGTTTGGATCCCAACCTCTAAATGCTGCAATCCCCGGTACTATAATGTTGAGTCCGTCAACAGTCATTCCTGTCATAAAGAAGAACCATATAATCTGGAATCCTATTACTGTCCAACCTTTTTTACAAAACGAAAAATCCCCACCCTTTTTTTGTTTCATTTTATATTACCCCACTAAATTTTCTTATGCAATTTCAATATCTCAATAAGTGATTTGTCTCTGAACTTAGCACAGGATGCATTATCATGTCCTTTATAATCAGGAAAGTTTTTCATCATTTCATCCACTGAAGGTTGTGCTATTTTTACGTACTCTTCTCTTGGTATATGCTTCCAGTCAGCCATATCCCTTAACCACACATCACCGCCATCACCAAGCATTTCCATCATTCCGGTAAGTCCCTTAGGATTGCCCTAGTTGCATTATCATATTGTGTCCGAAGATTGCCCATCTTATTCCCGGTCCGTAGGTAAGTGCCTTATCGGCATCCTCTGCACTGCATACCCCTCTCATAACAAGATCGATCATCTCTCTGTATACGGCAAGCTGTAGCCTGTTTGCTATAAAGCCCGGACATTCCTTATTTATTATTACTACCTCTTTTTCCAAGGCTCTCATAGAACTTCTTTGTTGCCTCTATACACTCTTTGGAAGTCTTATCTGTGTATGTAAGTTCTATAAGCGGAATCAAATGTGGAGGATTGTACGGATGTCCTCCAATGCACCTTTCGCCATATTTTGCTTCCTTTGCAATATCCGATATCAAAAGTCCCGATGTAGAACTGGAATATATGGCATCTGTCGGTGCGTACTCTTCTATTTCCTTTAACATTTCTCTCTTTATATTTATTCTTTCAGGTCCGTTTTCCTGAATAAAGTCTACATCGCTTAATGCATCCTTTAATGAGTCAAATACCTTTACTCTCTCAAGTATACGCTTCTTTTCCTCAGGGGTAACAAGTCCCATATCTATAAGCGTATCTACATTCTTGCTTATATTATTTATACCTGCATCAAGTGCATCTTTTGATATATCATATAAATTTACTTCAAGTCCGTTTTTAGCAAATAAAAGTGCAAAGCTTGCTCCTATTACTCCCGCTCCTATTACAGCTACTCTGTTTATTTCTCTCATTACATACACCTCTCAAATACTGCCGCTGCACCCATTCCGCCACCTATACACATGGTAACAAGTGCATACCTCTTATTGTTATCAATCAAATAATCAAGTGCCTTACATGTAAGAAAAGCTCCTGTCGCTCCCATAGGGTGACCAAGCGCCATAGCACCTCCATATGGATTAAGTTTACTCTTATCAAGTTTAAGCTCATCTATACATGGAATAACCTGTGCGGCGAAAGCCTCATTTAACTCATATACATCAATATCTTCTATTGTAAGTCCGGCCTTTTTTAACGCCTTTGGAACCGCTTTTATAGGGGCCAAGTCCCATAACTGTAGAATCAACACCTGCCACTGCATATCCGATAAGTTTTGCTATAGGCTTTATATTCTTCTCCTTTGCCATATCTTCACTCATCACCGCTACAAATGCTGCAGCGTCGGATGTCTGAGATGAAGTTGCCGCCGTGACTCTTCCACCGTCTTCTTCCTTTATAAAAGCATGGCTTTTAGGCTTTCAAGTCTTTCCATAGTTGTATCTTCTCGAATACCCTCATCTATATCAAATACTGTACTCTTTCCTTCTCTTTCTACCTTTACAGGTATAATTGATTTTGCAAGCTTACCTTCTTTTCTAGCTTTTGCCGCCTTTTTATGAGACTCAAGTGCAAGTTCATCCATTTGCCTCCTGCTTATATTATATCTTTTAACTATATTCTCAGCAGTTATACCCATTGCCATATATGCACCCGGAGCATGCTCGTTCAGCCACTCATCCTGATACTCTACCGGATACGGTTCAAATGTATCAGTCATATCTTCAACTCCGCCTGCTATAATCATATCTGCCTGATTTGCACAGATGCTTCCCACATGCATAAGCAATAGCCTGCAAACTTGAAGAGCAAAATCTGTTGATGCTTACTCCCGATACCGACTCCGGCATACCGGCTCTCGCAGCAATACTCTTTGCTATATTCATTGATGTCTGCTTATGCTGAACCGCACATCCGACTATTACATCATCAATATCCTCTTTCTTTAAATTAGGGACTTTCTCTACTACTCCGTTAAGTACCTGTGCCGCATATTCTATAGGATGTACTCCTACCAGACTGCCTTTTAAATGCTCTTGCTACCGCCGATCTTCCATAACCTACTATTACTGCTTCCTTTGCCATTTGTTTTCCTTTCATATCATTTTCTTTCGATCTTTATCTTTGTCTATAGATTAACATACACATTTCATACAATGAAATTCTAAATAAATTTATTGTTATATTAAATTTGCATAACAATATTTTTTTCTGTTATAATATACATATTGATATATTTTTATATACTTTTTCATTCTTATATACATTGAATAGGTATTTGTATATTAAAAATATATTGACTTTTTATATAACATCAAAAAGTATAAAACCATTAAGGGGTTTTTATGAATTTAAGTAGGATTCACGAATTTCTTATACTGGCAAAACACTTGAATTATTCTAAAGCTGCCAACTCTTTATACCTTACACAGCCTGTATTAAGCAGACATATTCATGCATTAGAAGAAGAACTTAATGCTCAATTGTTTGTTCGTGATACCCATAAAGTTGAGTTAACTGCCATGGGAAAGCTTTGTGAAGCAGAATTCACCAAATTAATGAACTGTTATAACGAAGTTATGGAAAATATCATCGAGTCAACAGATACGAAAAAAATTCAACATTATCAGTTGGTATACTTGGAAGAGCTGCCAAGCCTTTCATCGTTCAATTTTCAAATCATTTTTAAGCTTAATTATCCTAATATACATATTGATTATACTTCTACAGACTTGGCACCACTTATATCAGGAGTTGAAAATGACACTTATGACGTTGCTTTTTGTCTCTCATATAGATACTTCTAAATTTACAGAATTTGAAGTAAAGCATATTTCATATGATAGTTTATGTGCCATAGTTCCGAGAAATTCTAAGTTTGTTGACAGAGAATCTATAAGTATAAGTGAACTGGATAAAGTAGATATGATATATTTTCAGAAAAATGATAATCCAAATGTTGCACATTTTCATGATACTCTTTTTTGAAAAAAATTTAATGTTAAACCTAATATCGTCCAATATGTCAGCAATGTAGATTCCGGTCTGTTTTTATTCAGACTTAGGATTGGGAATATTTATAATACCAAAGCACCTTACTTTTTATGGCTACAAACCAGCCAATTGTTGATATATCGGATACAGAAGCCAAAAATATCACTATCTCTTATATGGAAGAAAAAAATAACGCTAAAGGATCTTTGAAAACATTTGTACTTTCATTTGCTAAATTTCATAGAGATACTTTTTATATAATAAAAACTAGGGAAAGCCCCTAGTTTTTTTATTCCGAAAGTCACATTTGAATCTTCTTTCAAATTCCTTTTTAAGTTCATCTCTAAAATCAGGATGTGCAATATTTATAAAAGTATTGCCCTCTCCCTCAAACTTCTACCTTTTTAAATGTGCGATTCCATATTCCGTTACGACATAGTCAACATCATTTCTGCTCGTCGTAACCGCCGCTCCCGGTTCAAGGAATGCAACTATCTTTGATTTGTGATTCTTTGTAACCGAATGTGTAGCAATAATCGATCTGCCATGTTTTGCAAGAGAACATCCTCTCACAAAATCTACCTGACCTCCGACCGCACTTATCTGGAAAAGACCTACAGATTCTGAACAAACCTGTCCCTGCAAATCCACTTCCACACACGAGTTTATAGAAACCATATAATCCTGCTTTGCAACGATGAAAGGATCATTTGTATAATCCACTCTCTTGAATAAGAAATTCGGATTATGATCTATATATTCATAAAATGCTGTGGTACCCGTTGCAAATGAAGCTACCGTAACACCCTTATCAACCTTCTTATTTACATTTGTTACAGCACCGCATTTCATCAGGTTCACTACACCGTCACTTATCATCTCCGAATGAATTCCCAGATTTTTTTCTTATGCTCTATAAATCCGCAAACCGCATCCGGAAGTGCTCCTATTCCAAGTTGAAGTGTATCGCCGTCATTTATCAGTTCGGCACAATGTTTTCCAATTTCTTTATCCTTATCTGTAATAGGAGCTATGGGCATTTCTCTTATAGGCGCCGAATACTCTACAAAGCAATCAATAGATTCCACGCTTACTACTGTATCGCCGTAGGTATACGGCCAGTACTCATTTACCTGAGCTATAACTAAAGAAGCTGTATCAAGTGCCTGTCTTGTATAATCACATGAAAGACCTATACTTACATTTCCGTTTTCATCAGGAGGGTTACCATCAACATACATACATCAGCTTTTTATAGGGTCCGTTTTCTATCAGTCTTGGCATCTCTGAAAAAAATATAGGTGTAAAATCGGATTTTCCGTCTCTTACCGAATTTTTTGAAGCTGCACTTACAAAAAGTGAATTGTGATGCAAATGCCCTTGCATTCCCTCTTCATAGCAATATCTATGTGGTCCTGTAGATCCCATATGACATATTTCAACATTTTCAAACCACTCTTTATTGTTGCACATTACATCCACAAGGTGATCAGGCTCACTCATTGACATACCGAAAAAAACTCTTGAATTCGGTTTTTATTTTTTTCAACGCTTCCTCTGCACTCATCACTCTGCTTTTATATATCTCTTTATAATCCATAGTATCCTCATATTCATATTATTAAAAAGGCAAACATCGTAATACAATGTTTGCACTAGATTTAAATTTAAGATGTTGCTACAAGTCCGCCATCAGGATAAATTGTTGTGGCAGTAACCATATCAGAAGCTGCAGATGCTAAGAATATAGCTGGTCCGACTACGTCAACTTCATAACCGATTCTCTGTGCAGGTAATGCTGCCGCAATGCCGTTTCTTACGTTCTCATCAGGTGGCAAAAGCCCAACCATCATCGGTGTATATGTAATTGTAGGGTCCGATAGTATTAACCTGAATATTAGGTCTTAAATCAGCCGCAAATGCTTTTTCCAAGCATCTCTACAGCTCCCTTTGTTGTATTGTAGGCAACATTTCCCATGCCGCCGTTTCCCACTATTCTGATACCTCTTACAGAACCGATATTTATGATCTTTCCAAATCCTGCACATGGTGAAGGCTTTCCTGATTCGAAATCCTTTTGATCATATTTAACACCGTCTGCTGTATTGTTCTCCTTCATCCAGTTTCCGAAGTATCTGCAGGTATACATAAGTGATGTAATATTTGTGTCCATCATCTTATCCCAGAACTCATTGTCTATTTCCCAAGAGAACATCTTTTTGTTAATACCCTGTGAATTTACAAGTATATCGCAACCGCCAAGTCCCTCTTTGCTTACGCAAAAATCCCTGGCAGCTATTACTTCACTCTCTTTAGAAGCGTCACATACAAAATACTTTACTACTGAATTGGCAGCCTTTTTTGCTTCTATCTCTTTAACAGCTTCCTTCAGTGCATCTTCTCTTCTTGAAATAATAAGTACATCGGCACCGTTTGCAGCATAACCCTCAGCTATAGCCTTACCGAATCCACCTGCACCGCCGAAGATTACAGCTTTCTTTCCGGTTAAATCAAACATCTTTGTTAAATCACCACTATATACGTTTGGCATTTTAAAATCCTCCTTTAAAATTTATACCAATCAGGTTCATTACTGTGTTCAAACTCATATGGGTTCTCTATTTCGCCCTTTTGTACTTTCTCAAACCATTCTCCTGCTCTCTTTGGCATCTCTCTCCATGATTTTGCAGTTTGTGGCTCCTCCATATCCTTAGTAGCATATCTGTAATCATTTACCCTACTGATATATTTTTCATCCTGCTGAGATGAGTTCTCATCACCAAGTTCTCCTGCGGCCACTCTAAGAAGTGATCCGTACTGCTCGCTTACAGTGTGAAGCTTCAAATCCTCTACCAATAATTTCTGTAATGGTCGTTTAGCCAGATCTGACATTATAGTTCTGTTCTCATATGACATAGTCTTCCACATTCTGGCAATTTCCCAGGCTCTCTCTACAGCCTTACCCTTTGCTACTACTTCACTTACCATTCCGTAATCAAGCATCTGCTGTGCTGTAAACTGTCTGCTGGTCATCATATAGTAGTTTCCTCTTTTTGTACCGAAGTAATGCTGGCACATAAGTCCCATTCCGTCTCCCGGAACAAGTCCTCCCTGTGCATGAGGAACCTCAAGCTTTGTATCCTCTGTACAAATAGTTACATCACAAAGCATTGCACTGTCCCAGTGGAATCCCGGTCCCGGAATAGCACCGATTGTCGGAACCTGTAAATCAAACACCATATTTTTTATAAGGTTTGTATCATCAAAATACTGATGCTCAAATCTTTCTCTTGGCAGCTTTGAATATGTCTCCCATCCGTTTGCATCAGACTCTATCATCCAGTTATCACCTATATGAGTGTAAATAATGATTTCATTTTGATAATCAAGTGATAAAACTCTGGTAAGCTGACTCATAGCTCTATGTGACATTCCTGAATGATGCATAGGACCGTCATTTGTCTTCCAGGTCACCTGTACGATGCCGTCTTCTCTTTTCAAATCCGCAAAAAGCTTTGAACCACTCCTTGTACTCATCGAATTGCGGTAATTTTACATAATCTGCTAATGGTTGCATAAACACCTCCAAAAATTTCTTTTAAAATACGATATTTTTTTATAGTTCTAATATATCATCACCTATATATACTATGGAAATTCCCAAAATAAATTTTATTATGTTAATTCTGTATAGCATATTTTTAGTTTTATCTTTATCAGCCCATACCCCTTTGGCTTCAAAATATGTTCCACTAAACTCTTCTCTAAGACCTGCTTTTTGCAGCCTCTAAATCTTCCACCTTTATAGCTCTAAGTTCTTTTAGTTGCTCCTCTCTGTCAAACTCCTTAAGACCAAGTATCTTTCTTGCCTCTGCCGGTGTGGCAATCTTTTTGTCTACAGCTTCTGCAATTCTTACAGCTCTTTCTACAAGCATCTTATTTGTCGCAAAAATCTTTTCACCCTTTTCATCTTTACCGTATATTACATTGTCTTCCATACCGACTCTTATGTTTCCACCGTTTGCAAGTGTCGACAACATAACAGGTATATGTCCTTTTCCTACACCAAATGCCGACCAGGTTATTTCCATAGGTAATTCACCGTGCAACTGCAATCTTCTTATATATGCAAGCATCTCTTCAACATCGGCGCATTCTGCATTCATACCTCCCACTACACCAAGACAAAGTTGGAAATGAAGCGGTGCTTTTACAATGCCCTTCTTCCAATATACTCCTACCGCTCTTATCATTCCCAAATCAAAAACTTCAAATTCAGGCTTTATATCTCTTTCCTGATACAAATTTCCAAGAGTTGTTAAAAATGTTGGAGAGTTTGAAAATATTCCTCCCGGTATTCCCCAGTTAAAGCTTCCGGCATCAAATGTACCCATTTCGATTCCCGGTACCGTCTTATGATGCAACATTCTAACTGCATTTCCATATGGTGAATCATCAGAAACTCTATTATCCCCCGATGAAGTACAGTTTACTATCACATCACAGTCAGGATAATTCTCTCTTAATATTGATATTGTCTGATAGAACTTTACCGGATCCATCACGCCTTTTCCTTCATCATCTCTCATATGCAGGTGAACAATTGAAGCTCCCGCCTTGTAACATTCATACGCGTCCTTTGCTATCTGCTCAGGTGTTTCAGGTACATCATATCCCTTTGGTGTTATCGCTCCTGTAAGTGCCGCTGTTATAATTACCTTATCCATTATCTTTCTCCTATCTAAATATATTCTTTGGGTTTTCACTAAAAATTTTATCTATGATAATATCATCAATTTTTCTTTGCTTCATAATAGGAATTACCTTCTTTCCAAGTGTAGCAAGGTTTGCATCCTTCATTGCTTCCTTCATGATATCGTTCATCACATTCGGTCTGCCAAGTTGTACATTCACCGTATCATGTCCTACCAGAATCTTATCTTCATATCCCAGTGCAATAAGTTTTTTTCTATCAGATCAACTCTTTCCTCATCCGTAGGTGTTCCAAAAAGCTTTCCTTGAAGACCGAATCTATCCAGGTTTACATAAACTCCTGCTCCAAAAACACTTTTTATGATATTCAATATCTGTATTTCCACACATATGTCCTATTGCTATTTTGTTTTTATCTGCACCCTTTCCTATCAAAAGCTGTGCCTGTTCTTTTTCCCATTGTTCCACCCTGTGTATGAGTGATTATAACTGCACCTGTTTCTTTTTTTGTGCTCTGGCTGCCGCATTAAAAAAAGCTTCTTCAATTTCTGTAATTCTGCCCTTACTTGATGCAAGCTTAATAACTCCGGCCTTTATATCCGTTCCTTCAATGCCTTTTGTTAGCTCCTGCACATACATCTCAAAAATCTCATCTTCTATATTCGTAAATTTTTGTCTGAACTTCCAATACGCAAATGCACTCTCTTCTTCGTAGTAATATCCTGTGGAACATATAATATTTACGCCTGTTTCTCTTGAAAGTCTTTGTAAAAATCTTACATTTCTTCCACATTCATTAGTTGTAGCATCAACTATTGTATTTACTCCATAATCAGTCGCCTTTTTCAGTTCTTCTTTGCATATAACTAATGACTTTTCCTCATCAAACATTCCCAGGCTCATGTCGCCCTGAAATCCACAAAAGCCAAAAAGAAAATGCTCATGCATAAGACATCTGTTTATATCACTTACATCTTTTTTACCCAATACCGTTTCAATCAAAACAGCACCTCCTTATCTTTTGCCTATCAATCATATCTATATTATAAAATACTTTGAAACAGTATAGTTATTCTTAAAATCAAGTCACTTATACGATATCGGAATTATAGCTTTAACTACTCTTTATACAAAAAAGATGAACTGCAAAGCAATCCATCTTAAATAATTAATATCTGATAAAGTTTTCCCACATAAAAAGACGGGTTGAATTTCAACCCGTCCCTGATGTCAAAGCCTTTTCTATTACTTTTTTTGTTATTACTTAGCAGCCTTATTCTGGTTTACCAAGATATTTGTTGTTCCTGCATCCTTGCCTGCATTGAACTGATCCCAAAGAAGATCCATTGAAAGCTGAACGCCCTTGCCCTGGCTTAACTTATCATCTTTATCTGTTCTGTTCTCTGTTGTACCTGTTGTGTAAACACCCTTTGCATCAGGATCCATAGCTACACCAACGAAGATATCAAGTCTTTGATCTGTAGCAGGTGCACACTTAATAATGTTGTTCTGTAAAGCCTTCTTTAAATCTACATCATCAAGAGCTGACAATCTAACAAAGTCAACACCGCCAACTGTGAAGAATCTGTCATCATTAGGTACTTCGCTTGCTACGGCCTTAGCAAGTTTGAATGTATCTTCATTTCCTGTATTCTTAGGATTATACTGCTCTCTGTGAATATATACGGCAACACCGATCATATCCTCAAGATTTCCCATATCCTTCTTATCAAGTGTCTTTGCTTCAAACTTAATATTGCTAAGCTTTGCTGCGATATCACCGACATTTACGATATCTGAACGGAATACCTGTGCATATCCCGGATACATATTGTCAACTGTTATCTGAATCTTACCGCTTGCATCTGTAACTGCCTTATTGTATGGTCCAACTTTCTTTGATAATCCCTCTTTGTCTACAAGTTCTGCATTGAATTCAACACTGTTGTATCCCTTTGATCTCTCTTTGTAAGCGTCGATTGTTCCCGGTGCCGCAATACTGTTGTAGTCCTTAGGACCTCTTAAGAAGAACTGATCACCAACAAATCCCGACTCATCTATACCGTCTACGATTGACCAGCCTGCGCCCTTCATTGTCTCATCTGAGTACTGTCCGTATAATCCAAGGTCAACGAACCTTACACCGAAATCTCCTGTTGTTGCCTTAGTTGTTACGTTTAATGAATCTGTCCAATAAGCATAACCTGTTCCTGCCAATACTAACCCCAATGCTACTATTCCACCAACTAATGTGTTTCTTCTTGATTTTCTCATCTTTCCCTCCTAAAAAAATCGGATATTAAATTGTGAATCATGATTTCAATTTTTTTGAAAAAAACAGGTATTTTCTCGTTTTTCACTTATATCCCAATTGTATAGCATTTGTTACATTTATAAAATGTACTCAAGTCATAATTTGGACTACCACTAAAGTAGTATATGAATATCAAATCTAAACATTACTCTCAAAAAGTATATATATTCCTTTGAAAGTATGTATATCTTACCGTCCTTAGGCAGCTTGTTTTCACCTTCAATATAAAATACGGACTCTCTGATTTCATCTGCCAATTCTATCAGATCTGTAATACTTTTTACTCTTATTTCAGACTTTTTGCGAAATATCCGGTATATTCTCGATGCAAACCATTCTGCTGCCATACTTTCTCATCAACTCTGAAAGTTTCTTTTGTTCAAGTTCCTTTCCTCCATATTTGAAGTAAAGAATCTTACAAATACAATAATACCTGCAGCTACAAAAAGTAATAATATAAATATCGCATAAGAACTGAAAGCAGGCATAACATTAACAAGATTTGACTCTTTAATATCACCACTGTCCTCCCCTGGCTCGGACTTTCTTATTTCATAGAATTTATCATTGTTTATAGGTATATCAATTCTGTATGAAAAAGGCTTTTTCCTCTCCGTCCACAGTATATTTTTCCGATAAGCTCAACATAGAAATCCTTTCCTGTTTCTCCTCCAAGTGCATCTTCTATCTCCTGTGCATAATTTCTGTATGTCGCTCTGTCTATACTTATACTTTCATTTATTGATGCACTGCTTGTAACACTCTCAATCACCCTGCCCTCAACAACAGGATATATTTTTTTCATATACAGGAACTTTATCTTCATCTTTTTCCGGTCTGATATCCTTCCAACACAGCCTGTATAATGTAGTCTCCGGATATACTGACAGCATTTGTCATAGCTATTTCAGAATTAAAATCAATATTTATAAAATCCGTAATCGCACTTGGATATACTCTTCCTTCTTCCAAAAAAACTCTTCTTCAAAAACATTGTTTTTCTTTCAGATGTACCCTATAAGAAGCACCTGTTGTTATATTATAGGAATTTACCACCACTTCCTCTGTCCGGGTATGCGGTCTTATATTTATAAATAAAAGTATCAAACTTATCAGACACAATATACCGCCTACAGTATAAAGAAAAATTCTTGTATTTTTTTGTCAATTTAATATCTTCTTTTTTTATCCTGTTCCAAGGTATGTACATCTTTTGTCTTTTTTTCTTGTTCTCTTTTATGATTTTTCTTCATCAGTTGTCTATAACTCCCTCCGGAATTTTTATCCTGTCCTTTCAGTATCAATGTCGGCAAACCAATCTTAGGGTACAACTTTTATCACTGTACCCTTTATATCATTCGGCTGTACTTTCTCTTCATCAACCGCATTATTGTTATCTCCCTTAGTCTCAAAGCTTACATTACCCGCTTCGTCTTTAAATACTTCTTTAATTCTATGGGTTATTATGATATTCCCCCGCTTAAAGTTTATAATATCACCCTCTGAAAGCTCATATATTTCATCTTCATTTGATATTTTATGCACAAGTACCACATCTCCCGGCATTATTAAAGGTTCCATACTCCCTGTAAGTATTACAGAAGGATATACCGGAAATACCCCCACGCAAAACCAGGCAAAAGCTGTTGCAACTAAAAGTGAAATCAGATACATCACATCACTTTTTTTATTTTCTATACTTTTTCTTCCGGTTGCAAAAACATGATCCGATATAAACATGGCATAGACAATCGGGAAAGCAATTCCTATAGCTCCGTCAAGAAGCCACGACAATTCCGGCAATACCGGAAAGCATTTTTCAAAAAGCTGTATTATCCCGATATACACTACACTTGGCAGCACACCTCCGTAGAATACAAATACAGACATGAGAATATTCTTTGCCGCTATCGGCAATAAAATCTGTGTACTGTATATAAACAATTCTTTAAACTCTTTTATGGCCAAAAAGATTTCCAAAATTGATTTCAACCAGACACATTATTATTGTTATTAAAAATACAGCCGTTCTCTTATATTTTAAAGTTTTACATGCCGATGCAAAAGAGTAATACCTTATCATCTCCTTTGCCGTAATTGCCGGTATTATCGTCAATGCATTTACAAATATTCCCGGAAGCGATGTATCATAGGGGCTGGCTCCCAGCTTTTTCATAAATACCGCCGGCACAAATTTCAGTGCTATAAATATTATTCCCCCTGATAAACCGTATCCTACAAGATATCTGCTTGCAGGATTTTTTACCGGTATATAAAGCCATGGTAAAATAAAAAGCATAATGCCCTATCAGTATGCACCAATATAAAGACACAATAAAAGGCATCTCTAAGGTCTTTACTTTAATATATGGTAAGTCCGGAATTATTACACATAGTAAAAAGTATACTTGCATAAATAATATATCTTTTTCAAGGCTTATCTTTTTCATATCATTTGGATTCAGTAATGTTCTCAGACTTATCTTCACCTAAAGATTTCTCAGGGTTCCTGTGTAATTTCTTTTAGACTTTTTAGGTCTTATAACAAGGTCCCTTTGATCAGGTTTGATATTATCTCTTTGTTCGGATTTTTTTAACCGTATCTTCATGCTCCTCTTTTGAAATTGCCCCCTCATCCACCTTACTTTCTTTTTGAACCGCTTCTTCTTTTACTTCTATTTGTGCTTCATAAGCAAAAGCAACATTGGCCTTTTACCTTTAGCTCATCCTTCCAGTATGCCCATGAAGTCAGGCAGAATATTAAAGCCATTGCCGATGCGGCTATACATAAACAAATTCTTTTTTTCATATTCCTCTCCTATTTACCGCCGTCCTGCACCTTAGATCCTCCCTGAAATACATCAAAGGGTATCTCACAGGAATATGTCACCACTACGCCGTTTCCTACTGAAGCTACAAGGTTTCCTTCATTAAAATCAAGATCAAGGCTTTCCTGCACTTTCTCACTGTTTATAATGAAGCTTACAGGCAGTTCAAGTATTTTTTCCACGCTTTCCGCCTTGAGTTTCAGATAAATCTGTCCGCTAAACTCATCCTTTCCTTCTTCACTCAAAGTCTTATATACTTCAAACTGTAGAGGTTGCATAAAAGCAGCCTCATCTTCTCCAAGAGAATATGCCGCTCCTTCATATGCAAGCACAGCCTTATCCGCTTTCAACTCCAAGTCCTCTCCTGTCTTTGTCATATCAAGCTTTGTATAATTTAATTTATTTACGGTACTTCCTTGTGAGGTTGTAAGAGGAAAATCCAATTTCAAGAGCTTTCCTTCAAGTAATGAATTCACAGGCAAACCCTCAGTAAATGTAATCTCAACTTCCTTATCTGTTGTACTGAACTCGGCATCTATCAAAAGTTTCATTATTTCCGCTTTCATCAGTCAGATACACGGAATACTTCTCATCGGAATTTCCGGCAAATATATATCCATAACTCCGCTCGTCATCTTCATTTCTGCCGATAAAGCGGAATGCCAGCTTGAATAAGCTCCGCCTATTGCCGCCAATCCGAAAAATAAAATCAAAAAAACAAACGGTTTCTTTTAAAAACTTTCTATTACTGTGCATAACTCTCCTATCCTATATATGATTTTTTTATAAATTACGGCTTGTGTCTGCCGAATTAAATGCCAATTCAAATTTTTTTCAATATTTCGTTCAACAAATACCAATACTTCCGTTCTGCTGTACATATCAAGCTTACCGAATATATTTGAAATATGTTTCTTTACTGTACCTTCAGATACAAACAAGTCCTCTGCAATTTTTGCATTTGTATAACCCTCTCTTAAAAGCAGTGCGACTTCCAGTTCTCTTTTTGTCAGAGCTTCTATCTTTTTCTTCTTCCGTAAAGCTTCCCATATTGTCAACCAGGTCTGAAGAGTAGAACTTTCCTCCCCTGTCGACAACTTTAAGGCTATACATAATATCGTCTATAAACGCATCTTTTAATACATATGCGTCTATCCCGAGATTTTTTGCCTTTACAAAATCGCTTTCACTTGAAGATGAAGTTATTACAAATGTCTTTATAGCTTTATCATGTCTTTGTACCCACTCCAAAAATTCAAATCCGCTCTCATTATGTAAATGCAAATCCACAAATGCCATATCTACCGGTTTATGCTCTACCAAATCTATCGCTTCACCGACAGTGCCCGCCTGCAAGGTTTCCTCCTCCGGCTTATGAAGTTTTATAATTGATTCCAGTCCCTGTCTTGCAATAGGGTGATCGTCTAAAACAAGTACCATATTCCGTCCTCCTGTTATCTCGGCAAACTAAGTTTAACTCTAACACCTTTTTATCGTCATATATCACACTCAAATATCCTTTTTAATAAAAACGGCTATATTTCGCATATTTCTTAAGCCGTTTCCCTCGGAAAAAGTTTTTATCCTCTCTTGAAAAACCTGTCCCGTCATCTTCTATCAAAAGCTCTACAGTGTCTGATTGCATTTTTAATTCGATATTTATATTTTTTTGACTTGCCATGTTTTATAGCATTATTCACGGCCTCACATGCAACTCTGTATAGAGCTATCTTTTGCGCTATCTTTATATAATCCGCTTCTTCATCCAAATTTAAATTTATCTTTACATCATTAAGCCTTTTCAAGTTCCTCCATATATGCATATAGTGCATGAATAAATGTATTTATATTATCCTTGAATCTTTTTCCGTAGATACTTTCTCTAAGTTCCGCCATCGTGCTCTCTACAGATTTTTTTCAGTATATGTATGGACTCTATAATATCTTCTTTTTCTAACTCCCCCTCTTCCGCCTTTACCTTACTTTCCAATACCGCAAGATTACAGGTAATGCCGAAAAGTTTCTGTATTACAGTATCATGTATTTCATTTGCAATACGATTTTTGTTCCTCTACAGCTACATATCTTTCTATTTGGGCGTAGGTATCCAGATTATTGAATACCGTCTTTATCAACTGTAAGTAGAAATCCTTTCCGTCATCATGCAGCTCCGATGCGCGCCTTATCAAAAATACCGCTTAGATAATCGGTCTCTCCTATTTTTATTAATTCATAAGTATTACCGGATGACTCTATTTTTAATATTTCTACATTCTCACCATTACCGGAGTATTCATCTTGCAACTTTACCTTTTCCGATATATCATCATATACATCTTTTTCAATACCGCAGCTCTCTATAATCTCAGGAAAATCATCACGTTCAAATTTTACAAGCACAAATTCCCGATACAAATTGTTATTTCTAAGCAGCATTGACAACTTTTCCATGATTTTTTTCGGATCCGTCATTGCAAAAAGTCCAAAGCTCTCACTCAGCTCCGTCAACATTACAAAGGCATAGTTGCTAAGTTCTTTTTCTTTATTCAGCTCCGTATTCAAGCTTTCAAGTTCTTCATTTTGCTTTCCTATGTATGCTACATAATAACGAATTAAATAAAACTCACACATAAGCATACCCATGCCCAGAATAATATTGATATCCTGATAAGACGAATTTTCTATACTCTTTCCGGCTATGGCACAAAATAAACACCAGATACAGGCAATGAATGTCACCGTGATATTTTTGTCTAAAGCAACCATCAATAAAATACAGTTGACTTCATACCACAAATACGGACTGTTGCATCCTCCGCTAAGAAATATAAATATCCCATAAGCAAATACTTCCAAAACGAACATAATCCTAAAGTGCATTCTGTTCTCACAGACCTTTTTATACAACCAGCAACTTAATGCACATGAGACTGACATCCCCAAAAAAATAATCAGATTTATATTCTCTTTGTTATATACCGAAACCGAAATATAAAAATACTGTTGATATTATAAAAAGCCGCTATTCTCCACAATACGTTTATATTTATATATGTGGAGCATTCTTTTTCCACCCATCTAAACCGTTCCCCTGCACAGCCCCTAGATCCATCTATTAAAAATTTATTTAATTTGTGATTTAAACTTTCTATTACTTTCTTATTATATATCACTATAAGATATATATCTAGTAAAACTTTTTTTAGTAATAGTCACATGTCGAAAAGTTTGTATTGCAATAAAAAAAGATGGTTGACAACAACCATCCATTTTTTTATCGCTGCCATTATCCGGCAACCTTCATTTATATTTACCTCACTTCATATACTTTTCAAAACATTCAACACTCATATCTACTCTGGCTGCAGCCTCCTCAATGCTTAAAATACCGTCATTAACCAATGATATAAGAGTATTTAAAGTACCTCTTTTTATACCTTGCTCAATCCCTTTTTCTATTCCTCTAGCTTCAATTCTATCCAGTACCTCACACATATTAACCTTATCCTTTCCTTTCAAATCTGTTATCTGTTCTTATCCTACCATCTATCTTGAGTGCACTCATCAACAATGCATCGACAAGCGTAGATTCGTCAACAACATTTCTTCCGTCAAACAAAAGTACTTTAAATATCTATAAAATACAATAATCAATTTCTCTAAGATACCTTAAAAGGGACCATCTTATGGTGACAGTCCCTATATCTCGGATTCGTACTTCTATGTTTAAGCTTTAAATTTTTATTCAGCGAATTTCTCCACGCTCAACCTTTCAATATCCACAGCATTCAGATATCTCTGTGTAAAGGTCTTAAATCCTTCCACATCCTTTTCATCAGCCATAATTTCGCTTCCGGCGTTTTTGTCAAAAATCTTCTTAGACAGGAACTCATCTAAGCTGTACTTATCCGCCTGACTGACATATAATGCCAGCAATGCTATTCCCCATGCACCGCCTTCACTTGCGGTTTCAAGCACTTCTACAGGAGCATTGATAGCTGCAGAAAGATATCTTTGTCCGACCCCTTTGGTTTTAAACAGTCCTCCATGCCCCATCATTTTATTTATCTTTACATTCTCTTTCTCTGTTAAGATATCAAGTCCCACCTTAACCGCTGTAAGTGAACTGTATAAATGTGCTCTCATAAAGTTTGCCAGATTGAACTCACTCTTAGGGCTTCGTAAAAATAAAGGTCTTCCTTCATTTAGCTTCGTAATACCCTCTCCCGAAAAATATCCGAATGACATCAGATTACCGCAGTCAGGGGCTACCGTTTAATGAATTTGTATAGAGTTTTTTTCAAACAGTTCTCCATCTGAAATATTTATACCGAAGAGCTTTGAAAAATTCTCTAAATAAGCCAACCCAGGCATTCAAATCGCTTGTACCGTTATTTGCGTGTGACATAGCCACCGGATCTCCGGCCGGTGTAGTCACCATATCTATTTCCTCATAGTAATCATTAAGTTTCTTATCAAGTACAAGCATTGCAAACATACTTGTACCTGCAGACATATTTCCTGTACCTTTTTTAATAGAGTTGGTTGCTACCATTCCGGTACCCGCATCACCCTCAGGTGGGCAAAGTATACTTCCTCTTCTAAGTCACCGTCTTTATCTAAAAAGACTTGCACCCGACTTTGTGAGTACTCCGGCTCTTTTTCCCTGCGACCATTACCTTTGGCAATATCTCTCTTATCTTCCATGAAAATTTGTGCTCTGCAATCTTTTCTTCAAATATATTAAGCATTGATGCATCATAATCCATAACAACAGAATCTATAGGGAATATTCCGGAAGCATCGCCTATACCTATATTCTTTTCACCTGTAAGCAGGTAATGAATATATGATGACAATGTTGTAACAAAAATCAAGTTTCTCAACATGCTCATCTTTATCAATTATTCTCTGATACAGATGTGCTATTGTCCATCTGAGCGGAATATTGAACTTAAAAGCTTTCACTTAAATCCTTTGCCGCTTCCCAAGTATTTGAATTTCTCCAAGTTTGAAAAGGAGCAAGCAGATTCATGTCCTTATCAAATGCCATATATCCATGCATCATAGCACTGATACCCATGTATTTTTATCTGCTTTAGAGTCACTCCATACTTTTCTTTTATATCCCTCTTTATACTCGCATAACAGCTTGAAAGTCCTGAAAGTATCTCATCAAGAGGATATGTCCAAATGCCCTCTATAAAGCTGTTTTCCCAGTCATGTATACCTGTTCCCAGTACTTCTCCGTTTTCATCAGTCAATACAGCTTTTATTCTTGTAGATCCAAATTCAATTCCTAAGAATATATCTCCGGTCTCTATTATCTTTTTTACTTCCATATTTCCCCTAGTTGCCATAGTAGGCATTCTTACCATGCTTTCTCAAAAAATGCTTATCCTGTAAATATTTCGGCGCTTTCTTCGCATCCGGATTTATACTTAGTGCAAATAAATTCATCTTCGCAACTTCTTCCATTACTACTGCATTATGTACCGCCGTATATGCATCCTTACCCCATGCAAAAGGACCATGGCTATGGCATATACATCCGGGTATATATACAGGATTGATATTTCTTTCTTTGAAGGTTTCCACTATCACCTTGCCTGTGTTAAGCTCATAATCCTCATCCAACTCTTCTTTTGTAGGATGTCTTATACATGGAATATCACCGTAAAAATAGTCACATTGCGTAGTACCCATACAGGCAATATCCGCTCCTGCCTGTGCAAATCCCGTTGCACAGGGTGAATGTGTATGTACAACTCCACCTATATCTTTAAAGTTTTGATACAGTATAAGATGTGTCTTTGTATCGGATGAAGGATTATATCTTCCTTCTACACGGTTGCCGTCAATATCCATTACCACCATATCATCAGGTGTAAGTTTGTCATACTCTATTCCGCTGGGCTTTATTACAAAGTATTTTCCGCTTTCATCAATGCCCGATACATTTCCCCATGTAAATGTCACCAGACCATATTTCGGCAAAAGCATATTTGCCTCATATACCTCTTTTTTTCAGTTTTTTTCTAACATATTCCTCCTGATATAAATAGATTTTTACGAATTACTATATTAAGTATTTTTAGCTTTTTAAAATGTTTATTAGCAATATATTAATACTTTAATTTTTTTGCTGTTTTCATTTCTTTTTCTCAATTCTTTATCTATTATCTCCAATTTTTAGAAATATAATTCCTACATTTTGCCGATTGATTTATCTTAAGAATTCTGTCATAATGCTTACATAAATTCTAATATTTTAGGATTGTTACTGAGACGCAGGCAAGACCGAATTTACCATAGTACTATGGTTTTATTTGGTTTTTTTATTGCTTTTATGGTGGTGCGATGATCATTGAAAAAAATTATAAATAATAATATTGTCTTAACCCATGACCATAAAAAAACAAGGAAATTATTGCCATGGGTAAGGGTATAGGCTTCGGCAGAAAAAGGAGATTCTCTATCGGAATCTGAAATAGAAAAGGTATTTCGTATTAAGGAAAATGAAATGCTTCTTAAGTTTCAGGATATGATTGCGGATATCCCTATTGAAAGGATAACTCTTACAGATGATGTCATTTCATATGCAATCAATGTGGAAAAGCTGAAGCTCAGCCAAAGCATTTATCTTACTCTGGTTGACCATGTGAATTTTGCTATTGAACGATTTAAAGAAGGCATGACTCCAGAGAATGCCCTGATGTGGGAAATCAAAAGATTTTATCCTCAGGAATATGCCCTTGGACTCTATACGCTCAGACTCATAGATGATAAAATAGGACTTTCCCTTCCGGATTCGGAGGCAGGCTTTATTGCACTTCATTTTGTCAATGCGCAGTACAGCACTCATATGAAGGAGACTTTAAGTCTTCCACATCTTATGAGAGATATAATGGACATTGTAAAGAGTGAATTGAACGTGGAGCTGAATGAAAACTCTATCCACTATGAAAGATTTGTTACTCATGTAAAATTTCTTATTCAAAGACTTTACAGAAATGAGATGCTACATGACGACGATACAATTTTTGAGGATATGATGAAAGAAAAGTATCCCGAAGAATTCGAATGCGGAAAAAGGATTGCAGAATATATAGAGGTTGAAACCCGTTCAAAGATAACAAGAATGGAAATGACCTACTTGGCAATTCATATAAAAAGAGTAACTATGGCAGAGGAGTAAAATATGTTCGGTTTATTTAAGAAGAAGAAAAATACATTTTTCAGTCCTATGAGCGGAAAAAGTGTTTCTATAAAAGAGGTTCCTGATGAGACATTTTCATCAGAGATGCTTGGAAAGGGAGTTGCAATCGTTCCAAATGACGGTCTTGTAACCTCTCCTGCTGACGGTAAGGTAACTATGGTTTTTGAAACCTTACACGCTGTCAGCATATTAGCCGATACAGGTGAGGAAATTCTCATCCACATCGGGCTTGATACCGTAAAGATGAACGGTGAAGGATTCTCTTCCTTTGTAAAGGCAGGGGATAGAGTTAAAGCAAAAGATCCGCTTATACAGGCAGATCTTGAAAAGATAAAATCAGCAGGATTTAGAACTATTACCATGATGCTTGTTTGCAACACAATGGATTTTAAATCGGTTGAAAGTATTACAGATATAGCTGTGACTAAGGATAGTGAAATATTGGTAGTAATACCAAAATAATAAATTTTCTCTTTGACCGGCCGGCAAAGGGATGAACTTAAACATTAAGGAGAAATTTTTTTATGAAGTATTTACAACGTCTTGGGAAGTCTTTGATGCTTCCTGTAGCCTGCCTTCCTGTGGCGGCGATTTTGATGGGTATCGGTTATTGGATTGATCCTACCGGTTGGGGTGGAAATAATATAGTAGCGGCTTTCCTTTTAAAGGCAGGCGGTGCTATCATTGACAATATGGCTATTTTGTTTGCCATAGGTGTTGCCGTCGGTATGAGTGATGACGGTGACGGTGCCGCCGCACTTGCAGGTCTTGTTTCATGGCTTGTTATCACAACTCTTTTATCAAAGGGTTCTGTAGCTATGTTTACAGGTGTTGAAGCTGATGCTGTTCCTGCAGCTTTCGGTAAGACACAGACTCAGTTTATCGGAATTGTTTGCGGTCTTATAGGTGCAACTTGCTATAATAAGTTTAAAACAACCAAACTTCCTGATGCACTCTCTTTCTTTAGCGGTAAGAGAAGTGTGGCTATTGTTACTGCAGGATTTTCACTTATTGCGGCCATAGTATTATTCTTTATATGGCCTGTTATTTACGGAGCATTGGTAAGCTTCGGTGAGGCAATTCTGAGCACAGGTGCTGTAGGTGCAGGTATCTACGGATTCCTCAACAGACTTTTAATTCCGTTCGGACTTCACCATGCACTTAACTCTGTATTCTGGTTTGATGTTGCAGGTATCAATGATATCGGTAAATTCTGGGGAAGCGCAGAAGGCGGTGTTCTCGGACAGACAGGTATGTATATGTCAGGATTCTTCCCTGTAATGATGTTCGGTCTTCCGGGCGCTGCTCTTGCTATGTATCACACAGCTAAGGATGCAAGAAAGAAAGCCGCTTACGGTCTTTTACTTGCTGCAGCTCTTTCATCATTCTTTACAGGTGTTACAGAGCCGCTTGAGTTTGCATTCATGTTCCTTGCACCGGTACTTTACCTTATTCATGCTCTTTTAACAGGTATTTCACTTGCAATAGTTTCACTTCTTCCTGTAAGAGCAGGATTTAACTTCAGTGCAGGTCTTGTTGACTGGGTACTCAGTTTTAAGGCGCCATTTGCACAAAACCCACTTCTTTTGATTCCAATCGGTGTGGTTTACGGTGCTATCTACTATGCTATCTTCCGCTTCGTTATTACAAGTTTTGATCTTAAGACTCCGGGTAGAGAGGATGATGAAGAAGAAGAGAAAAAAGCAGTTTTAGCTAATGATGACTTTACTGCAGTTGCAGCTATTATCTTAGAAGGTGTAGGTGGTCCTGAAAACCTTACATCTATTGATAACTGTATCACAAGACTTCGTCTTGAGATCAAGGACTATACAAAGGTTGATGAGAAGAAGATCAAATCTGCAGGTGTTGCAGGTGTTATCAGACCTTCAAAGACTGCCGTACAGGTTATTATCGGTACAAAAGTTCAGTTCGTAGCGGACGAGTTCAAAAAACTTGCTAAAAATAAATAATAATTGACACACTTCATAAAAAGGGAGCATATCAAACATGCCCCCTTTTTATTTACCATTATTTTATTTTGCGGATAATGCAGCCATTGTGATGTAGTTATATGGCTGATTGAAATGTGGAAGGAAGAATATATCAAGCAGTTTAAGCTTGTCTATAGTTACCTTCTCCTGTATTGCAAGCGAGAACATATGGATACCCATTGACATATCATATGTAGATGCCATCTGTGCTCCAAGTATAACTCTTGTCTTTGCATCATATACTATCTTTATATTTACCTTAGGATTTGTTGTTTCAATGAATGTAGCCTTTTGTAAGTCTTCAAATGAAGTAGAAAGCACATCCATACCAAGCTGCTTTGCCTTTTGCTCACTGAGTCCTGTAGATACAAGTTTTAAATCATAGATTGCAATAGCATTTGATCCTTGAACACCGATAGTTTCAAGTTTCTTACCGCATGCATTATGTGCAGCTATAATTCCTGAACGTACAGCATTTGTTGCAAGCGCAATATATGACTTATCTCCTGTAGAGTTGAAAAGTACTGTTGCACAGTCACCGATTGCATATACATCCTTCTTGCTTGTCTGCTGAGTCTCATCAACTATATATGCACCGTTTGACATCGTTTCAAGATAATCTTTTCCAAGCTCAGTATTAGGTCTGAATCCTATAGCAAGAATAACCATATCACACTGGTATTCATTCTTATCTGTTACTATAGCCTCTACCTTGCCGTTACCCTTAATCTCCTTTACGGTCTCACCGAAAGCAAGTTTAATCCCGTGATCTGAGAGGTTCTTGTCCATAAGAGCACTGAACTCCGGATCATAATAGCTTGAAAGTGAAGTCTTTGCTATATCAACAACTATTACCTTCTTATTATGTCTCTCAAACGCCTCTGCAAGCTCTACTCCGATATATCCCGCACCGACTACCGCAATTGTCTTGATATCAGGATTTTCAAGTTTCTTAATTACTTCTTCGGCATTCTGGAAAAGCTTTACAAGCTGAACATTCTCCAAATCCTTGCCCGGTATCTGTGGTACGATAGGAAGTGAACCTGTAGCCAGTATCAATTTATCATAGCTTTCTTCTACCTTCTGACCGTTCTCCAAAGTTGCATATACAAACTTTTTATCAAAGTCTATTCTCTCAACCTTGCTGTTCATATTTACCTTTGCACCCTGTGATTCAAGCTTTTCCTTGTTTGAATAGAAAAGTCCGTCAGGCTTTGATATCTGACCGCCTATCCAAAGTGCCATACCACATCCCAGGAAGCTGATATTTGAGTTCTGGTCGAATACTACTACCTCATCTCCCTCATTGAATCCTGTGATTGTATTGATTGCACAAGTACCTGCATGATTTGCTCCAACAACTACTACCTTGCTCATATTTTTCCTCCAAAATATATTTTTAATATTTATTGTCATCTCTTTAACAAATTGTACTATGTTTTATAACTTTTTAACAAGTATTTTTCGAGCTTGTACAGTTAAATTTTTTTAAAAATATATTTTGTTATTTATAAGCTTCCCAAAAGCATTGAAGTCCAAGGCTTATAACAGGAATAAATGTTATAAGTAAAAGTGTAATTATCATACACAGATAGAATGGCAATGTTGCCTTTACTACCTTTTCCATAGGCAATTTTGCTACGGCCGAACCGATAAAGAGTACTCCTCCAACCGGTGGTGTAAGAAGACCTATACCGCAGTTTAAGATAACCATGATACCGAACTGTATCGGTCCTATTCCTATAGAGTTTGCAATAGGAAGAAGTATCGGTGTGGCAATAAGTATGATAGGTGCCATATCCATGATACATCCGAGTATAAGCAAAATAAGGTTAAGAAGTAAGGCAAGTATTATAGGATTATTTGTAAATCCTGTGATTGCACTTGCAGCCATATCCGGAACATGAAGTGTTGTAAGGCAATATCCGAAGATACTTGATGTTGAGATAAGGATAAGTACAATTGACAATGTATTTACACATTCATCAAGAGTCTTCCATACACCCTTCCAGTCAAGACCTTTATATATGAATACGCTGACAATAAGGCTGTAGATAACCGCAATAGCTGCCGACTCTGTTGCTGTGAACACACCGCCTACTACACCTACAACTACTATAAGCACTGCCGCCAATGCCCAGAATGATACACTAAGCTGCTTTAAAAGCACCTTCATAGAGAACTTCTCACCCTTCGGATAATTCTTTCTCACTGAAATAATATATGAACCGATCATAAGTGATACCGCAAGCAATGCTCCCGGAATATATCCTGCAAGGAATAAGCTTCCTACCGATACACCGCCCGCTGTGGTAGCATATATAACCATGTTATGTGAAGGAGGTACCAAAAGTCCCTCGCATGATGATGTAATTGTAACCGCTGTAGAAAAATCCGCATCATATCCCTGATCCACCATCATAGGTATAAGGATTGAACCGAGTGATGCCGTATCTGCTGCCGCAGAACCTGAAATTCCTCCAAAGAAGTATGAAGCCACGATATTAACCATCGCCATACCTCCACGCATCCAGCCTACACAGGCATTTGCCAGTGCAATAAGTTTCTCCGATATACCGCCGCTTCCCATAAGGCAACCCATTGTTATAAAGAACGGTACCGCCATAAGTGAGAATGATGAAATACCCTTAACCATCTGCTGACATATTGTTGAAAGCGGTTGTCCCTGTGCCAAAAAGGCAGAGCAAAGATGAAAGTGCTACCGCATATGCAATCGGGAAACGCAAAAATATCATTACAAAAAGCTTATAAGTAATATAGCAATTGCTACTCCTGTACTCATGCCTGCACCTCCTTAGGATCTTCTTTTTAAGCAAATAGCCTTTATATGATTATAAAGTGCCTCAAGCTCAAATATTAACATTGCAACACCTGCTAAAGGTATCGGGAAGTACTGCCAGAATTTTGAAAGTCCCGGCATACTTACATAAGTACCCTTTGCACCAATTTTCATAGCATACTTCCAGCCTACAACTATCATTACCACTGCAAGTATCAAAACTGCAATATCTGAAAGTACATCCAAAAATCTTACAACTCCCTTTGGAAGATATGGATCAAAGGCCGTCATCCTGATATGCGCGCCTCTTCTTATTGCAAGTGCTGCTGAAAGCACTGCCATATATGCCATAAATGTAAGAACTATCTCCTCACTCCATGCAGGATCCGGTATAAATGATATATATCTTCCGGCAACCGCCATTGTTGTGATGGCAATATCTCCTATCAATAAAAGTTTACATATAAGCAGAACAAATTTGTATGTAGCATCATATGCCGGTTTTATTTTGTCTACCGCTTTAAAAAAATCTGACATAATTACCTCTTATTCTATCAACAAACCTCTTGGAGAAGTCTCCAAGAGGCAATAATATTTATTTATCCAAGTCAACTAACTGCTGATATAATTCTTTCTGATCTGTTGTGTTCTTATCGATAACATTCTTTGTAGCTTCTTTCCAAGGTGTTTTATCTGTTACTTCAACAACATTTACACCTGATGACTTAAGCTCCTCTAAAACCTTATCCTCCGCCTTTTGAGCGATTTCTCTGTTTACTTCACCTACATACTTTCCGGCCTCAACAAGGATATTCTGCTGCTCAGGTGTAAGCTTATCCCAAGCTTCATCAGTGATTACTACCTGGAATGCTCCCAGTGTATGACCGTCAAGGATGATGTTTGGAGCCACCTCAGGGAAAGCATTTGACTTATAGTTTGTTATAGGCTGCTCTGCACCGTCTACAACACCTGTCTGAAGTGCTGAGTAAAGCTCATTAAATGCAACTACTGTAGGAGATGCACCAAGTCCCTCAACCATTCCGTTCATTACAGGATCGTTTGAAACTCTCATCTTCATTCCCTTTAAATCCTCAACAGAATTTACAGGATTCTTTGTAAAGAAGTGTCTGAAACCTTCCTCACCATAGTACAAGCTCTTGATACCGAGGTTCAGATCTGATGTTTCCTCTAAGAACTCCTTTGACAAGTCGCTGTCAACGAACTTCCAGAAGTGCTCTCTTGAGTTGAATGTGTATGGTAATGAAAGAAGTGAAGCCTTCTTTGCGCCATAGCTTGTAAGAGCGGAAAGCTGAGATTCTTGACATATCTACTGTACCTGTTCCTCCAAGCATTCCGTCAAGTACATCGTTCTCTGAACCGAGTACACCGCTTGCCTGAACATCGATATGAATCTTTCCGCCTGAAAGTTCTTCCACCTTCTCCTTGAATGCCGTACCGCTCTGTCCTACGATTGTATCAAGCGGGTTTACCTCCGCATAAACCAAGGTTACCTCTGCACCCTCGCTACCGCCGTCTGCCTTTGCTGCGGTTGTCTCTGCGCTGTTTGCTGCAGTTGTTGTTGTCTCAGGACTCTTAAGTCCGCAAGCTGATAATGCTAATGTAGCGATTGCTAATGCAAAAAAATCTCTTTTTCATTGTTCCTCCAAAAATAAATACTTAAGACTAAAAAGTCTTACATCTCTTTTATATATTCTATATTTAAGAAAAACTTATGTGAATGGTAATATTTTAATATAATAAGTAAATTTTTAATCTTTAAATTAAATGTTACCTCTGTACTCTGAAGGACTCATTCCTACCGCCCTTTTTAAACACCTTTGTAAAGTAGTTTGAATCCGTATACCCCACACTTGCACCGACTTCTTTTTATATTAAAGCTGACATCCTTTAAAAAGTACCTTTTGCCTTTTTCTATTCTCAGATTGGTCAGATAATTTATAAATGTATCGTCAAAGAGCTGCTTAAATATCTTTGAAAAAAATAAACATCCGAATAACCAAGTATACCTGCCACATCACCGGCACTTATATCTCTTTTATAATTTTTCCTTTATATATTTTTTTATAATGCTTTTTTTGTGAATCCTGAAGATTTTTCACTTTTACCGTCATCGGAACTTATTTCTTTTTATACTTGATATAGCTTCAGTGATAAGTCCTGTAAGCTTTTTCCTCCTTCCACGGCTTCAAAAGATAGTCAAATGCCTTTATATGCATCGCTTCTATGGCATATTCAAATCTGTCATATGCCGTTATAAATATGATAATACAATCAGGATTCTTCTCTCTTATAAGCTTTGCCAACTCTATTCCGTTCATACCCGGCATTTCAATATCCAAAAGTGCAATATTTATATCTGTATTTTTCAACTATACCTGCCGCCTGCTTTCCGTTACTTGCCATGAAAATATCAAGCTCATTTAAAAACTTCTTAATTGTCTTTTTCAAGTACCTTAAGCTCAAGGTTTTCATCATCAGCTATCAGTAAATTCACATTTTCTCCTTCCTAAACGGTTTGCGGTATCAGAAAATATACCACTGTCATCTTTCCTTCTTTTGAGTATATTCTCAAATCACCTGTTTTATATATATTCTTTATACGCTTATAGATATTTCCGAAACCTATTCCGAGTTTTGCGGTAGGCCTCTCTCTCATAAAGTCTTTCAGCTGATTAAGCCTTTCAGTACTCATTCCGACACCTGTGTCCGCAACAATAATGTGAAGCATATTTTCTTTTTCCCATACTCTTATTACTACCTTACCGCCCTCTTCCTTTTTGGAAATCCCATGTACTATCGCATTTTCCACTATAGGCTGAAGTGAAAATGACGGAATATACACCTTATCATTTTCGACTTTTGAAACTATATCGTATGAAACACGATCACCGAAGCGCATCTTTTGTATATACATATAATCATTTACAATGCTCAGTTCCCTCTCAAGACTTACCTGCTTTTCATCGGTCTTTAAGCTGTATCTGAATATATTTCCAAGTGCCCTTATCATATCCTCGGTATCCTTGGCATCTTCCAGATTTGCCGAAGCCGCTATGATATTTAAGGTATTAAATAAAAAATGCGGATTAATCTGATTTTTAAGCAGGTCAAATCTTGCCTCATTGAGCCTTTTTTCCATGTTCATCTTTTCCATGGCCTCTTTGTGCAAAAGTTCCGAAAAGCTCATACCTTTCCTCCAAGCTTGAAATATATACAGAAGTGGCATGCTTCATCTTGTTAAAGGCATTTGTCAAATCTCCCATCTCATCCTTATTGCGTATTATGATATCCTTATCTGAAAAATCATTTTGGGCAATATTTTTTGATATCTCAACCATCCTGTTTATCGGTGAGATTATAAGAGCCTGTAGCTTGAATGCCATATAAATTATCAATACTATGATAGGTATCAGTATTATCCCCAGTACAAGAGGCATTTTTCTTAAAGAATTCGGATCTCTTTTGATATATGGCATTTTTCTCACTGAGAGTGACATCCATAAGTCTTTCCCCATAGCTTATCAGATAATCCTGCATTTCATACACATTATATACTTTTTCTATAAAGTCCTTGGCTTCATATTTATCATCCAGTATTTCCTGTCTTTTTGGCCGCATATACCGGATAGCTGTTTTTTTATACTCCATATTTTTGGCATATCTTTCATTATCCATATGCATTATATCAAGTTCCAACTTGTCAATTATTTCATCCGTTCTTTTTGCAACTTGCCAACAATTCATCTATATTGTCCCTGTTTCTTATAAAGATGCTAAAATCCGCCTTTTCTTTTGTCATCGCATCCTGCAACTCATAACAAAGCGATATCTCATTTATTATCTCACCGAAACCTGAAGAGGTATATTCCACAACAAAAATCAAAACATAAATTCACTATCAACGCCGAAACTACGGCAATAATGAAAATACCTATTTTTTTACTTTTTATTGATTGATTTAAAAACTTTTTTCTCATAAATGCCATCCTAAAAAAATGTATAACAAAAGGATACTACAAAAAATTTTTTTCTTCCATAGTATCCCTCATTTATATATTATGTATTTCCAGTATATTTGATAATAAAAATCCCAAAAATGTTTTCTTTTGATATCTTATAAAATCACTGTAGGCAAGCTTATACCCTCTACCCCAAGATGATATATAAAAAAAGTCTTCTCCGTTTTTCTTTTTTTACAGTCATAAATCAGCACATAATGTGCATATATCTTTGCTGTATTGCCGGTTTGAATATCTGTAACCTCTATGCCCTTTTCCTTTTTTAGAAAAGATAAAAGATCCGGCCCTACTCCGAGTATTACAGGCATCCCTGTATGCAGACTTTTATTTACCTTTGAAAGTATATTGTATCCCAATCCCCATCTTGCTTTCAAAGAAAGTTTATTTTCTCTGAAATAAGAATTTATGCCTCTTGCAAGGGCAAATCCTGTCAGTCCCTTTTATAAGAGGTGTATCAAGGATATTTAGATACTTCCTGTAGACCATAAGTACAAAGGCTGTAAATGTATCTTTGCTGACTGTATTTTTGCTCTTATATACAGACTTCCAAAAGCACATCAAAAAATTACATATGGCAATTATTCCGCAACCGTATTCTTCTATATCTTTATAGCCAAGGCTTAGAAACCAGCCTTGATTTCCGCCTGTATAAGATTTTTTGTCATCTGTTATAAGAAGATCGTTTTCAAGCGATCTACATGCTGTGGTCGGCAAATGTGGCATCTCCCTCCCAAAGTACTGTCTTTCCTTCTTTAGCACTTTGTTTCACATCTATAATTCTCTGATTTGAACTTCCCCTAAATCTCAATGTAATATCATAGAGTTCCTGTACAAACTCACCGTCCACCATCACATCACAAAGTGATAGGATTTTCGATGTTTCATCAAAATAGGCTCTTCCGCCCGGAACAAGGTCCACATCATAAGTGTACCCCGAGTATATCCAAAGGCTTTTATCAGGATATCTTTTTTTAAACTCCTCTATAAGCGGCAGTATTCCCTTTTGATTTGCCTTTTCCATAGGTTCTCCGCCAAGTATGGTAATTCCCGATATATACTCGGGCTCTACAGATTTTAATATATTCTCTATAGTTTCATCTGTAAATTCTTCACCGTATTTAAAATCCCATGCCGTCTCGTTAAAACAGCCTTTGCAGGCATGTGTACAACCCGATACAAACAGAGAAGTCCTTACTCCCGGACCGTTTGCTATATCATCATATTTTATATTTGCATAATTCATTATAACATTTCAGCCATTTCCAAAAGGAGCTTCTTTGAATCTTCAAATCCCAGACATGGATCCGTAATAGATTTTCCGTATATATGCTCCTCAATTTTCTGGTTTCCCTCTTCTATATAGCTCTCAATCATTACACCCTTTACAAAATTTCCTATCTCCTGTGAATATCTCATAGAGTGTAACACCTCTTTTACTATACGAACCTGCTCTTTATATTTCTTATTTGAATTTGAATGATTTGCATCCACAATAACAGCGGGATTTTTAATATCTCTTTCCATATAAAGATCTAAAAAGAAGCTTAAGGTCCTCATAATGGTAGTTTGGCAAGCACTGGCCATGCTTATTTACCGCACCTCTGAGTATCGCATGTGATAAAGGATTTCCGTCAGTCTTTATCTCATAGTTTCTATATATAAACTCATGTGACTGTTGTGCGGCATATATCGCATTCAGCATTACAGACATATCTCCGCTGGTAGGATTTTTCATACCTACAGGTACATCAACTCCGGATGATGTAAGTCTGTGCTGCTGATTTTCCACAGATCTTGCACCGACTGCAATATAGCTCATTAAATCGTCCAAGTATCCGAGGTTATCAGGGTAGAGCATCTCATCTGCTGTAAATAATCCTGTTTCTTCTATAACTCTAAGATGCATCTTTCTGATTGCAATTATTCCATCATGTACATTTGGTTTTTTTTCAGGATTTGGCTGATGTAAAAGTCCCTTATATCCGTCTCCGTTTGTTCTCGGTTTATTTGTATAGACTCTCGGAATAACTATTATTTTTATCCTTAACTTCCTCCGCCACCTTTACAAGCCTGCTTGCATAGTCAAGTACGGAATCCTCATTGTCTGCAGAACAAGGACCTATGACAGCCAAAAAAACTTTTTTTACTTTTTCCTGTAAAAACGTCTGCTATTTCCTTATCGAATTCCTTCTTCTTAGCTTCAAGATCTTTACTTAAAGGATACTTATCTATAATTTCTTCCGGACTTGGAAGATTTCTAATATATTTTATTCCCATAATTGCCTCTTTCATTGTATATTTTTTTGAACTTTAACAGCTCCAAACTTTATTATGTATTCCTTACAGTTACATGGTATCTCCATATGACATTTTTAACAGTATAAATTAATCGTGAAAAAAATTATCAAGTCTTTATTACTTTAAAGTTCTAAACTTTAAATATTCAAAAGTACAAGCTTGATTCTTTTTTTAATTACTTTGTTATACTTCTCTTTATGAAAATTTTATCAGCCGAAGCTGTAATAAATAAAGGATGGATATGTATGAATTGTTATGATGAATTAAAGGCAAGAGGACTTATTGCCCAGGTTACAAATGAAGAAGAAATCAGCAAAATGATAAATAACGGAGAAGCCACATTCTACATCGGTTTCGATCCCTACTGCAGACAGTCTCCATGTAGGACATTTTATGGCGCTTTGCCTTATGAAGAGACTTCAAATGGCAGGCAATAAACCTATCGCTTTGGTAGGTGGAGGTACAGGTATGATCGGTGACCCTTCAGGAAGAAGTGACCTTAGAAAAGTACTTACTATAGAAGATATCGATCACAACTGTGAATGTTTTAAAAAGCAGATGAGTCGCTTTATTGAATTCGGTGAGGATAAAGCCAGAATGGTAAACAATGCCGATTGGCTTAGAGATTTAAACTACATGGAATTTATCCGTGATATAGGTCCGCATTTTTCAGTAAACAATATGCTTAGAGCAAAATGTTATGAAAACCGTATGGCAAACGGACTCTCATTCCTTGAGTTTAACTATATGATACTTCAAAGTTTTGACTTCTATAAGCTTTTCCTTGACTACGGTTGCAATATGCAGTTCGGTGGTGACGATCAGTGGTCAAATATGCTTGGCGGTACTGAGCTTATCAGAAGAAAACTTGGAAAAGATGCACATGCTATGACTATTACCCTTTTACTAAACTCAGAGGGTAAGAAAATGGGCAAAACCGTCGGCGGTGCTGTTTGGCTTGATCCAAATAAAACAACTCCTTTTGAGTTCTACCAGTACTGGAGAAATCTTCCTGATGCTGACGTTCTCACATGCCTTAGAATGCTTACCTTCCTTCCTCTTGAGCAGATAGAGGAAATGTCCAAATGGGAAGGTGCCAAACTTAATGAAGCTAAGGAAATCCTTGCAATGCATCTTACAGAGCTTGTACACGGCAAGGAAGAGGCAGATAAGGCAAATGCTGCCAGCAAGTCTCTCTTTGTAGGCGGTGGCGATATGAGCAATGTTCCTACTTATGTTTTGCAGGATGAGGATTACAGAGACGGTACTATAGATCTTTCAGGTGTGCTTGTAGTAAGCGGACTTTCAAAGACCAGATCCGAAGCCAGAAGAAATATCGAACAGGGCGGTGTTTCCATAGAAGGTGAAGTTATAAATGATGTAAAGAAAACTTTTACAAAAGAAGATTTTGCAGGCGAAGGACTTCTTGTTAAGAGAGGAAAGAAAAACTTCTGCAAGGTTAAATCAGAATAAAATTTTTTAAGGGGCTGTCGGGAAATGATAGTCATAAGAAAGGGTGGTGTAGCTCAAAATGAGTCACACCACCCTAAGTTTTTACATAAAAAAATATCCTGACAAAGTAACAAAGCCAAAACGCCTTGTATTTGTCAGGATATTTCTATTTCGCTCTGCGGGAAGTAAAATTACTTATTTCCCGACAGTCCCTTTTTGCATTAAAAAAACTGCCGCATTTTAGTGCAACAGCCTTTAACTTTATATTTATTTTTACAGATGCAGTACTCTGTCCGCAATCTCCTGAGTTCTTCCCTGGTTCCAGAACTGTGTTCCTATATAACCGCATGTTCTTCTTGCCACATTAAGCTTACTTTGATCCGTATTTCCGCATTTCGGGCATTTCCATACAAGCTTACCGGCATCTTTAACAATCTTTATCTCTCCGTCAAATCCACACTCCTGACAGTAGTCTGACTTGGTATTCAGCTCGGCATACATTATATTGTCATAGATAAATCCAAGCAAACTCATTACGGCTTCAAGATTATCCTGCATATTCGGAACTTCTACATAACTGATGGCACCGCCCGGTGAAAGTTTTTGGAATTCACTCTCAAACTTAAGCTTTGTAAATGCATCAATATTCTCAGATACATGTACATGATAGCTGTTTGTAATATAGTTTTTATCTGTGATACCTTCTATAATACCGAATCTCTTTTGAAGTGCCTTGGCAAATTTGTATGTTGTAGACTCAAGCGGTGTACCGTATAATGAATAATCAATATTCTCCGCCTGCTTCCATTCATTACATTTATCATTCATCTTCTGCATCACACTGAGTGCAAAAGGTTTTGCCACATCATCTGTATGGCTCTTTCCGGTCATATACTTTACGCACTCATAAGTCCGGCATACCCAAGACTTATGGTTGAATATCCACCATACAAAAGCTTGTCTATCGGCTCGCCCTTCTTTAATCTCGAAAGAGCTCCATGCTGCCAGAGTATAGGTGCAACATCTGAAGGTGTTCCCTTTAATCTCTCATGTCTTGCTCTAAGTGCACGATGGCAAAGTTCAAGTCTTTCCTCAAAGATATTCCAAAACTTTGTAGTATCTCCACCTGATGAAAGTGCAACATCTACAAGATTTATAGTAACAACACCCTGATTGAATCTGCCGTAGTATTTAGGCTTACTGTTCTCATCCACATAAGGTGTCAAGAAGCTTCTGCATCCCATAGGTGTGTAGCAGTTTCCGTTGCCGTTTTTATCCACCTTATACTCAAACATCTTCTTTTCCGAAACATAATCAGGTACAAGTCTCTTTGCGGTACATTTTGCCGCAAGCTTTGTAAGATGGTAATATCTGGTTCCCGGGCGAATATTGTCCTCTTCTAAAACATAGATAAGTTTTGGGAATGCAGGTGTTACCCATACACCATCCTCATTCTTCACACCCTGATATCTCTGCCTTATCATTTCTTCAACAATAAGTGCAAGATCTTCTTTTTCTCTTTCATTCTTTGCTTCATTCAAGTACATAAATACTGTGATAAACGGAGCCTGACCGTTTGTAGTCATCAAAGTCACTACTTGATACTGTATAGTCTGTACACCCTTTGTGATTTCTCTGCGAAGTCTGTTCTCAATAATCTCTTCTTTTCTTTCAGTAGACACATTTAATCCGTACATCTCGGATTCCACTTCATCACGGATCTTTTGTCTGCTTATATCCACAAAAGGAGCAAGATGTGTAAGAGAAATACTCTGTCCGCCATACTGGCTTGAAGCTACCTGCGCAATTATTTGTGTAGCGATATTGCAGGCTGTTGAAAAACTATGTGGCTTTTCTATAAATGTGCCTGATATCACGGTTCCGTTTTGAAGCATATCCTCAAGATTTACAAGATCACAGTTGTGCATATGCTGTGCAAAATAATCCGCATCGTGGAAGTGAAGAATACCTGTCTTATGAGCTTCCACTATCTCACCGTCAAGAAGTATTCTTTCTGTGAGATCCTTTGAAACCTCTCCGGCCATATAATCTCTTTGCACTGAGGCAACAGTAGGATTCTTATTTGAGTTCTCCTGCTTTACTTCCTCATTATCACATTCTATAAGCGCCAATATCTTATCATCTGTTGTATTTTTGTTTTCTCTTTATACTCTGAACATATCTGTATGTAATATATCTTCTGGCTACCTCATAAGCATTCTCTCTCATGATGCCGTCCTCTACCATATCCTGTATTTCTTCCACGCTCATCGCACGGTTCATACTCATGCACTGATTCTCTACAGTATTGGCAATACGGTCAACCTGGGCTTTCTTCAACTTATCATCTTCACCTACTACAGCATTTGCTTTATAGATTGCAGCAATAATTTTTGAAATATCAAAATCAACTTCAGCGCCGCTTCTTTTAATGATTCTCATGTCGGTAACCTCTCTTTATTATTACATAGTATCTGCTTATTGTCGCAGTTCTTATAAGTACCTTTTTTAAGAGTATATAACTCTCTCGAATTCATAGTATACACAATATATTGTGCTTGGTCAACGACTTTATTACCACATGGTGTAAGCAGCGGTATGAACATTAAACAGGAAAAATCGACGAAAATTTGCAAAAAAAATTTCAACTGTGGTATTATTGAGTTAAAAAGCAATATAAATATTACATAATAATAATATATTTTTAGAAAGGATAATTATGTCGGAAAATGTAAAATGGCTGGGGCCTGCAGGACTTATTCCTGTAACAAGCGGTAAGGCGGAAGATGCAAATGTGCACAACAGAAACTATTTAAATAATATTCTTGTGGAGATGAGAATCATTGATGCAATACTTCCCGATAAGCATAAAAAAATATTCGGGACTGAATTTGACTCTCCGATAATGATGCCTGCTTTTTCTCATTTGAATAAGGTCGGCAAGGACGGCAAAAAGCCTATGCTTGAATATGCAAAGGCTGCAAAGAGCTTAAATATACTCAATTGGGTAGGCATGGAGCCGGATGACGAATTTAAAGAAATAGCGGATACAGGAGCCAAAACTGTCAGAATTATAAAACCTTTTGCCGACCATGATATAATATTTGAGCAGATAGAGTTTGCAAAAAAATGCGGTGCCGTCGCTGTGGGTGTGGATATTGACCATGTTCCCGGAACGGACGGGAAATATGATATAGTTGACGGTATAGCAATGGGTCCGGTTACTCAAAGCGATTTGGAAGAATATGCAAAATTTGCAAAAATACCTTTTGTGGCTAAAGGAGTTTTATCGCTTCAAGATGCCGCAAAGGCAAAACAGGCGGGCTGCAGTGCTATAGTAGTATCTCACCACCACGGTCGCATTCCTTTCGGTATACCTCCCGTTATGATACTTCCCGATATAAAGAATGAAATAAGCGGTATGGAGATATTTGTAGACTGTTCAATAGATACAGGATATGATGCCTACAAGGCTTTGGCACTTGGTGCAGATGCCGTATCTGTCGGCAGGGGGATACTTTCTCCACTTTTAAAGGAGGGGGAAAGCGGCGTCATTGAAAAAATAAACAAAATGAATGAAGAACTTTCAGAGCTTATGATGTATACAGGTGTGAAAGATACAAACTCATTCGATCCTTCGGTTTTTATATATAAGATAAAAATACAGGCTTTATTTTTCAATATTTTATATTGTAAAAATAAGGCCTTTTTAAATTTGAAACTCATTTTTCATTTTCTCTTGACATATCCCTTTCTCTTTTATATTCTATTATCATGTTTACAGCTTTGCTTAAACAAATAAATTTTACCTTTTTCTTGGTGGAAAAATTGTTTAAATATATTTTTAAAAAGATTATTATCATTAATTCCTATACTTATAGGTATAAGCTTTATATCATTTGCGCTTATCTATTTCACCGGTGGTGATGCGGTGGCGGTAAGATATGAAGCCATAGGGTGGAGTGCTTTCTCCGGAACTTATAAATCAAAAGAGGGAAGAACTTGGTTTTAAACCGTCCTTTTATCGTTCAATATATCAGTTGGCTTTTTGGGGGTGGTTCAAGGTGATATGGGTATCAGCTATGTATCGGGAAAACCGGTATTTGGCTATATTTTCTCTAAATTACCGAATACTCTCTTACTTAGTATCAGCTCTTTACTTACTACCCTAATTATCTCCCTGCCGCTTGGTATACTTTCAGCGGTAAAGAAAAACTCTGTATTTGACAATATTATAAAGGCGCTGTCATTTATAGGCAATTCTCTGCCCAACTTTTTTTGTGGCGCTTGTGCTTTCATATATATTTGCATTACAGTTAAAGCTTCTTCCGGTAATTTCACAGGGAACAAGTATAAAAAGTCTGATACTTCCCACACTTACTCTTGCACTGGCAATGAGCGCAAAGTATATAAGGCAGATTCGTGCACTTATTATATCGGAGCTCTCAAAACCTTATGTGACCGGAGCAAGAGCCAGAGGTATAAAAGAAAATACAATCATATTCTTTAATGTACTGAGGCTTACATCTCTCACTCTCATCACATTGATGTCACTGAGTTTCGGAAGTCTGCTTGGCGGAAGCTCCATTGTTGAGAGTATCTTTATGTGGGACGGAATCGGAAAGCTGGCTATTGAATCTATAAATTTACGTGACTATCCTGTAATTTTGGCTTATGTACTGTGGATGGCTTTTTATATGTATTTATAAATTTAATGTCGGATATTTCATATTATTTCTTGGATCCGAGACTTAGAATCGGAGGTGGAAAAATATGCGAACTGAAAAATTAATCTTTCCATCTTTTTTGGTGATTGCACTGCTTATATTTGCACTCTTTTCTCCAATGCTTACACCGTTTGATATCACAGCACAAAACCTGATGACGGCAAAATCTCCTCCGTCCTTTCCTCATATAATGGGAACGGATATATATGGCAGAGATATGTTTTCTAGAGTGATTGCCGCATCAAGAATCAGTATATTTTCAGCTTTGGCGGTAGTACTTTTGATGGCTGTTATCGGTGTGGTAATCGGAATCTTTTGCGGATATCTCGGAGGAATTGCAGATACTTTACTTATGCGTGTATCGGATATATTTTTGGCGTTTCCGGGACTTGTGCTTGCAATTGCAACTGCAGGACTTTTTAAAAACGGTGTATTCGGGGCGATAATAGCGCTTGCCTCCGTGGGATGGCCAAGATATGCAAGACTCTCAAGAGGTCTTGTACTGTCTACAAAAACCTCAACATATATAAATGCCGCAAAAATAAGCGGCAGTGATACGATACAAATAGTGTTTACAGAGATACTTCCAAATATTATAGGACCGATAGTAGTGACGGCAAGCCTTGATATAGGTACAAGCCTTATGGAAATGTCCGCCCTGTCATTTTTGGGACTTGGTGCCACCCCTCCCACTCCTGAATGGGGAAGCATGATAAGTGAAAGCAGGAGTTTGCTTCAGCTAACTCCATGGATCACACTTTCACCGGGAATTGCCATCTTTATCACAGTCTCTATATTCAATATATTCGGTGAATCACTTAGAGATTACTTCAACGTATAAATTAATATACTTTTTGAAATTATTAAACAGCAAATAAACGGTTAAACAGATGTTTATCCGTAAATATATAAAGGAGTTTTTTTACATACATGAAAAACAAATAAAATTACTTTCTGTTGCCTTCAGTGCCGCTCTGCTTCTGGGTGCGTGCACCTCTTCTTCAAAAACTTTGTCTGAGAGCTCGGCAGGTTCCAAAACCTCGTCAGTTTCATCCGATACTTCCGATACTGCAAAGACTCTGTATACGGCACCGGCAGTTACGGTGTGGGTATGTCCGATGCAGGTCTTAATCCACATGAGGATTACTCGGGATGGAGCTGTGTACGATATGGTGTCGGAGAGACATTGTTCAGATTAAATGAAGATATAGAGCTTGTACCATGGCTTGCCGAATCTTACAAGTTCTTAGATGATAATACTCTTGAAGTTGTGATTAAGGACGGCATAAATTTTTCATCAGGCAGAAAGCTTGATGCAGCCGCTGCAAAGAATGTTTTTGAAGATTTGATAGCGGTACATGACAGAGCACCTAAGGATATGAAGATACAGGAAATAAAGGCTGACGGTCAAACACTCACATTTGTAACTACTGAACCGAATCCGGCTCTTTTAAACTTCCTTGCGGAACCTTATACCGCAATTATAGATATGCAGGCAGGTGTGGATGCAAGTAAGAATGTTTCAGGTACAGGTTCTTACAAAGCAACCGCAGTGTCTGACAGTGAAATAAGCCTCGTATCAAGAGATGACTACTGGGGCGGTGAAGTATCAAAGAAAAACATCACCGTAAAGTCTATCACAGACGGTGACACATTGACTATGGGACTTCAGTCGGGAGAACTTGATGTAACCTCCGGACTTCCTTATGCAAGCTACCCGCTTTTTGAAAATGACAATTACAATATAAACTCTGTGGCCACAAGCAGAGCATTCTTCCTGCAGTTAAACTTTGACAATGAACTTCTCACAGATAAAAACATCAGATCCGCCATAGCTATGGCCATTGATAAAGAAGGCTTTGTAAATGTTTTTGCTTGGCGGTCATGGAAAAGTTGCAAACGGACCGTTCCCTATGAAGGATAGCGAAAAACCCGACATACAGTTTTTTCTCCTGAAAAAGTCAAAGGAGTTACTTGCAAACGCAGGATGGAGTGACAGTGATAATGACGGATATGTAGATAAGGACGGCAAAAAAATTTAGAACTTAACTACATCACATATCCGGGAAGAACCGAGCTTCCTATACTTGCACAAAGTATACAGGCAAACTTAAAGGATATCGGTATCAAGCTTAATATAAACAGTACGGAGAATTATCTTGAGGTGATGAAGGACAGCACTACATGGGATATCTTCGGCAGTGCAATGGTTACAAATCCTACCGGAAACAAGGGATATTTCTTTGATATGACTTCTCTTACCGAGTCACCAAAGAACAGAGGACATTACTCAAATGCCGAACTTGACGAACTTGCAAAAAAATCTTTCCACAACATTTGAAAGTGAAAAACGTGAAGAGATTGCAAAAAAGATGAGCGATATTTTAGTGGATGATTGCGGTTTTATATTCGTTTCACACTTACAGATGAGTCTTGTAAGCAAGAAAAATATAAAAGGTCTTACCCCTATGCCAAGTGACTATTATGAATTCAGTAAGGATCTGGTAATCGAATAATGAAAGAACTTTTGAAATTTGAGAATATAAATATTTCATATGAAAAAAAGACAAGTTTTTATATGATCTGTCATTTTTCTTAACTCCGGTGAAATTCTGGGTGTAGTCGGAAACAGCGGTTGTGGAAAATCCACATTGCTAAAGAGTATCTTGGGGCTTTCAGGCCCCAAAGTACTTTCCGGTAATATTTTTTTTGAAAACGAAGATCTGTTATCACTTAATGCTTCTGAAATGAGGAGAATTCGCGGTAATCGTATCAGTATGGTTTTTCAGGAATCCGGTATTCATACCAATCCTTTTTAAAAACTATAGGTGACACTGTTTTTTTGAAAGTATGAAAGCACATAAACAGATTTCAAAAGAAGAAGCTCTTGATATTGCAACAGGCATCTTTGAAAACCTCTCATTACCTGACCCGAAAAGGATTTTGAGAGCATACCCATTTGAGCTTTCAGGCGGTATGAATCAAAGAGTGGGTATAGCGCTTGCCATGCTGAACAGACCTTCTTTAATTTTAGCCGATGAGCCTACCAGTGCACTTGATCCTATAGTTGCTGTGCAAATAGTGAATGAGCTGAAATCACTGCGTGAAAAGTACAATACAGCTGTTATACTTGTAACCCATAATATAAAAAAATAGCAAAAAGTATCACAGACAGGATATTGGTATTAAATAACGGTAAAACGGTTGATTACGGAAAAACATGTGACGTACTCTCCTCTCCTAAAAATGATTTCACAAAGGAGCTGATACTTTCCGCTTTCGGTTAGGGTATCTCTTTATTTCGGAGTATATATGAATGATATTTTAATTATAAACAAACTTACAAAACAATTTGACGGCGAGAAAAAGCCAAGTATTGAAAATATCGATCTTACATTAAAATCGGGACGATGCCTTGGCGTTGTAGGTGAAAGCGGTTCAGGAAAAAGCACACTTGCAAGAGCAATAACAGGTTTGATACCGGTAACATCCGGAGAAGTTATATTTGACGGCAAATGTATCAGTAAATTTTCAGCCTCACAGTACAGGGAGAATATACAAAGATTTACAAATGATTTTTCAGCTTCCGAGGGAGAGCTTTAATCCTGTCAGAAGCCTTGGTGAGAGTATAGTTTTAAAACCTGAAAAACTTCGGTTTTTAGAGGTAATTATAAAAACAAAGCGATATCTCTTTTAAACCGCTGTGGTCTTGATTCTTCTTTCTATAGTAAATATCCCGGTGAAGTCAGCGGAGGTGAATGTCAAAGGGCTGCTATTGCCAGAGCCATCGCCTGCTCACCAAAAACTTCTTATCTGTGATGAAGCCACCTCGGCACTTGATATGATAGTTCAAAGAAAAATAATATCACTGCTGGGTGAACTGAAGGATGAATTGGGAATGGCAATACTTTTTATCTGCCATGATATATCTTTTGGTTCATTATATGTGTGATGACGTAGCCGTGATGAAGGACGGTCATATAGTGGAAAAAGATGTTACAAGCAGAATAATACACCGCCCGCAAAATGAATATACCAAGGCACTTTATAGAAGCATCCGATGTATACTGATTTATCGGATGCTGTTTTTATTAAACATATGTAAAATCACCTTAATAAAAGTATAATAATATCGCTTAAAAATATCCGGTATGAAAACAGCTTGAATCCAAATAGAGTTTATGCTATAAATTACAAAGATTATTGAAAGGAGTGCAAGTATCATATGAATTTTTATACTCTGGATTATATTATAGAACACCAGTCTACCGATATGATTATCAGATCCACTTTTATCATTCTTCTCTTAGCTATCTTTATAATTACAGGCTTTCGCTTTATGAAGGAAAGAATGAAAACAAGGCTTAGAGACATTTCCATAGGTATTGCCGTTTTTACATTTATACTTTTGGGAATTCATGTGAAAATTATACTAAAAACCACAAAGACTTTTTCCCAGTCACATGTACTTGTAAAATTTATAGAGAGTGTAGCTACGTATGCACATGTATCACCTGAAGAAATAATGGTAAATTCCACCACTTTAAAAGACGGTATTATAGTCCGCTACAATGAAGAGGACTATACGGTACATCTGAACAATGACAATAATTCCTACACTTTGCAGCGTACACATGTAATAGATCATAATGTATATATAAACGGTGAGAGGTAATTTATGAATATATATTTATTAGTCGGTATCAAATTTATTCTCGGTATCATGGTAATGATTTTTACAGATACATATACTTGGAAAATATGAGTTCTCTATAAATACTCCGCTAAACCAGATACAAAACTATGTACTCGGTGGAATTATCGGAGGTGTGATCTATAATACTCCATTTCCATCATAACATTCCTTATCTTTATATTGATCTGGTCTTTAGTTGTTATTATCGTAAAGCTACTGACCAATATAAAGGCCGTAAAGTCATTGGTAGTGGGAAATCCCGTTATCCTTATAAAAACGGTAAGGTCAATGTTGCCAACTGTGCCAAGGTAGGAATATCTGCCGACCAACTTATGCTGCATATACGGATGGAAGGACTCTTTTCAACAAAAGAGGTAAAATCCGCAATTATGGAAAACAAACGGTAAGCTTACCATAATTGATATGCAATCCGCCACACCTAAGTTCCCTATTATTTCAAACGGTAAAATAAACCGGGATATACTTGAGGTTATCGGACATGATGAAAAATGGTTACTTTCTTCAATAAATGAACAGGGCATTGAAAAACATACAGGATATTTTCTTAGGTGAGTATGTAAACGGTGAATTAAATCTTACCACTTATCCGAAGATTGTATAGTTTGTTATATAAAAATGCATAACTATAAGTAATAAAATGTATTTCCTAATATTTTTGCCGGTGTTATATTAAAAATAACAAAAATCAGTCAAGGTTTGGTTGTGACTGAAATAAATATATTAGGAGATGAAAATGGCAAACTATAAGATTACAAAAAGACGGCTACTATGCATATGAAGCACCGGGACATAAAGAGTGCAAGCTGACAAGGCTCCACGATCCCTGCTGATGTTGAGGGCGGAAAGCTTGTTTGCGGTCTCTCTCACTTCCTCCCTGCAGGGGGCGGAACGGAGTACGGTGCAAATCCTTTAGAGTCAATCTATTACATTATAAAAGGAAAGATGATCTTTAAGGATGATGACGGAAATGAGACCGTACTTGAAGAAGGTGACAGTGCGCATATCGCACCGGGAAGCAAAAAGAGTGTTACAAATATCAGTACTGAAACGGCACAGATGCTTGTAGTTTTACTTCCACCTTCACAAAACTAAATACTGAATTTAAAAGGACCCTCCGAAACTTGGAGGGTCCTTATTTTTCTATTGTTATTCCGCTTTTCCGCCTTCTATTACAAGAGTATCTGCATATTCACTGCCATAAGTATCTGTAAGTGTCTCTGCATAATCCTTGTGGAAGAAGTTCTCTTTTCCAAGACTTTCAATCTCTGTATTGATCCATTCAAGTAATGTAGTATTTCCCTTTGTTACAGCCGGTGCGATGGTATCCTTTGCACCGAGATTATCAATACCTACAGTATATCCCGGATTGCTCTTTGCAAATGCGATAACCTCAGTATTGTCATTTACCCATGCCTTACCTGAACCGTTTAAAAGCGCATTCTTGGCGTTTGCATATGTATCATACTTTTGAAGCTTAATATCAGGGTAATTCTTAATCATATAAGTCTCGGCTGTTGTTCCTGAAATAACTATCATCTCGTCCTCAGCCTTCCAATTGTCAAGGCTTGTTACAGGGTCTTTATCGGATGATATAACACCAAGTCCTACATTCATATATGGAAGTGCAAAATCTACCGCCTCAGCTCTTTTCAGGTGTAACTGTAAAGTTTGCAAGTATGATATCCACCTTACCTGTTTCAAGATATTCCACTCTGTTTGCGGCCTCTGTACTTACATAATTGATTTTAACTCAAGGTCCTCTGCAAGTCTGTTTCCGAAGTAGATATCATATCCCTGATATTCACCGTTCTCATCAACATATCCGAAAGGATGCTTTGTCTGAGAAAACACCCTATATTTATAGTTCCGGCACTCTTTATCTCATCTAAAGTTCTGAATTTATTCTTAGCCGCACTCTTTGAAGATGAACCACATGCACTGAGTGCCAAAGCTCCTGCAGCCAAAAACACCTAATAATCCTATTAATTTACCTTTTTTTCATTTTATATTCCTCCTATATGAAAATCTATATATATATTCTTCCTTATCATCCTTAATGGATTCAAATTCGAAAATATTCAAAAATTGTCTTGCTCTTTCAGTCTTCGGTGAAGTGAAAAAGCTCTTCGGTCTGCCCGTCTCCACTATATTTCCCTTATCAAGAAAATACACTCTGTCTGCGACAGCCTCTGCAAATTGCATCTCATGAGTTACAATAATCATCGTTGAGCCCTGTTTAGCCAAATCAAGCATTACATCAAGCACTTCTCTTACCATCTCAGGGTCAAGAGCCGCCGTAACCTCATCAAATAATAAAATCTCAGGATGCATTGCCAATGCTCTTACTATTGCTACTCTTTGCTTTTGTCCACCTGAAAGCTCTCTCGGATAGGCATTTGATTTGTGTGCAAGACCTACTCTTTTAAGAAGCTCCATCGCTTCCTTCTTTGCACTCTCTCTACCTACTCCGGCCACCTTTGTAGGTGCCAAAATGATATTTTCAAGTATTGTCATATGTGGAAAAAGCTCATAGCTTTGAAAAACCATACCTATTTTTTGTCTGAGCTTCGTCAAATCATTTTGCTTATAGTCAATGACTTTTCCGTCAAGGCTTATACTTCCGCCTTGTATTTCTTCCAGACCGTTTATACATCGAAGTAATGTGGACTTACCGCAACCGCTTGGCCCTATCAGTACTATTACCTCACCTTTATTCAGTTCAAGACTTACACCGTCAAGCACCGCATTCTTTCCGTCATAATTTTTTACAACATCTTTTATTTCCAATAATGCCGGCATACTATCTCCTTCCATCACACTAATTTCTTTTTTCCAGATATCTTGCAAGCATGCTTATCGGGGTACAAGCGATAAAATACATCATAAACACCACCAGATATACTCCAAAAGCCGCATTCGGACTTGAATTTCTGTTTGCCTCCGTTATCTGCTGTGCCACCTTTATTACCTCAACAACTCCTATCATAAGTACAAGTGATGTAGTCTTTATCATTCTGGTAATCAGATTTATCGAAAGAGGTATAAGCCTCTTTTATTGTCTGAGGTATTATGATATAAATAAAGGTCTGTTTCTTACTGAGTCCAAGTGCTTCACTGCTCTCATACTGATGTTTTTGGAATACTTATAATAGCACCTCTTACCAGATCTCCCATCTCCGCAGTTCCCCAAAGGCTGAATACTATGATTGCCGAAAGTTCAGCTGAGATATCTATTCCAAGTGCTCTTGTACTTCCAAAAATACTATAAACAAAAAAGTACAAGCTGCGGCATTATTCTTATAATTTCAAGATATATCCTAAGCACCGCTTTTTAATATCGGATTTTTTAAAAAGTCATCAAAAATACCGACCAGGATACCCAGGGGATACTTATAAGCACAGATATTAAACTGATTCCTAAGTGCTATACCAAGTCCGCCAAGAAGTCTTATGGCATTCTTTCCTTTAAATATCACATCAAGACCCAAATCCGGCATATCGTACCCTCCTTTCTACATAGGAACCGAGTATTGATACGGTAATAATATAATTAAATAGAAAAAAATACCAGCAGTACAAGGCTCTCAACAGTTTTTATAATACAAAACCTATCAAATCTTTTGCGGTAAAACATAAGATCCATTAAGCTGATAGCCGAGAACACAGATGTTTCTTTTTAAAAAGAAATATTATATTGGCTACAAATGCAGGCGTACTTATTGAAAACAGCCTGCAGGAAGTAAAAATATAAAATAGTGTCTGATTGTAGCTAAGTCCAAGACTTAATGCACTCTCTTCCTGTATCTTATCTATAGTTTCTATTCCGCTTCTGAAAAGCCTCCTCACATATAGCTGCCTCCCAGAAATGCAAGTCCGAATACCCACATGCAAGGGCATCTACCTTTAGCCCAAGCTTCGGCAAACCGTAGTATATAAAAAACAACTGTATGATAAGCGGTGTATTTCTGCTCAATTCAATATATACACTTACCAATTGACTAAGTACCGGTATCTTCTTATGTAAAACAAGTGTACATAAGAGCCCTACAATTATTGCAAGTATGATTCCCAATATACCTATTTTCAATGTCAGTATGGCTGCATGCACGTATAAGGGAAACACCTGTTTTATAAATTCAAAATCCATAATGTTACTCTCAAGATACTCTTTGTATCTCTGCATTTTATTTTATGGAGATGATAATATCACTATAAACCCTTTTTTTGTCTATAGGTTTATAGTATTTATTTTCATATCTGCATAATGTCAAAAATCTTTACAAATATAGTATAGTCTTTAGTAAAAACCTATACCTTAAAAGCAAAATACTGCTTTAAAAGTATAGGTTTAATTTGATACTTATAAAGTATTTACCTTCTTGCACCGAAGTTTTTGAACCCAATAAAGTGTACTGCCATCGCTATAGCACCCTACACCTATTAAACTGAAATCATCACTTAGTATATTTTTCTCTATGACCCTGTGAGTTCATCCATGAGTCCATAACACTTTCAGGGCTTCTTTGTCCCATTGCAACATTTTCTCCCAGGTCATAAGTCCTGAAGGCATTAAAGTACGATAGCTTGAACCGTCAGGTCTTGTATGTGAGAACAATGTCACAAGTTCCTTTGCTCTTATATCCGCACTGTTCATAAGTGCACTGTCGGCTGAGAGTGGGGAAAGTCCGTATTTTGCTCTCTCCTCGTTTACAAGCTCAATAACTCTCTGCGCAAAGGCGGCTGTAGAAGTCTGATTTGAAACCGATCCCGATGTTATATTTGCACTGTTGTTTTGCCCTGCCGTTTGTTTCGGTCATTCTTCCGCCCGGCTGATATGCTCCGCTTGCATCAACAAAGTATCCGTCAGGTGTATATGTGTTTACATCCATTCTGCCGCCGTTGAAAGGATTCATATAGTACCATGTATTATTGACATTGACCCAGCCTACTTTCATATCTCCGTTGTTTGTATCCAGATAATACCAGTCTCTTCCTTCTTTTAACCAGCCTGTTTTGCATATAGCCCGATCCGTTCATATAATACCGGACATTGTTTATACTAAGCCATGATGACCTTACATATGACCCTGTCCGAAAACTGATACCACCATCCGTTATTATCTCTTTTCCAACCTCCGGTTGCTCCAAATGTAGGCACAGCCATCAATAATGTACTTGCTACCAATCCGAGAAAAACTCTTTTTCATACATTACTCCTTTCCGGTAATAAATATTACATATAGTTTACCCTAAATAGCAGTAAAAATAAAATAACAAATTCCATACAAAAAGCTCACGATTTTTCTCGCAGCTTCCAAAAACATCTTATAAATTATATAAAACTTCCTTTACATTATCAAAATGTAGGAATTCACCTCTTTTGCTATCTCTTTTATCTTTTGGAACACTTAATATCTTAAAATCCGATACTTCCTCTACCTGCATTTTTATATTTTCGCACATCATCTCCCGATATAATATAAGAATACATATCCACAAAATAACTGTTGCTTTCAGTATTTATCCTCTTATAGGTATACAGCTTTTCATAGTCTCTGTCATAAAGATTTATACCTGTTTCTTCCAAAATTTCTCTACGTACGGCATCCTGTGAATTCTCTCCGGCTCTTACTCCACCTCCCGGTATCTCCCAGAGTCCTCCGGCATATCTCTTATTTGGTGAGCGTTTTTGTAATCAATACTTTTTATCCTCAGTAAACAGTATTCCTATTACAACCAAATGAAACTGTTTCGGGTTTAGAGAAAGATTATATCTGTCTACAGTCTCACCTGTAGGCATCTTGTTTTCATCATATATGTCCCAAAGTTCTTTTTCTGCACTCATTCTTACTACCGTTGCTGCAAATTGTCAGCTCTTTCAAGGTCTATGCAACATCTCCCATTTCACTTAAAATTTTATTCAGCATGGTACGAAGCTGTGCCATCTCTTCATCATTTATATTCAAACAGCCTCTCATACCTACCGGTATGTCAAGTGCACTTTCTCTAAGCTCTTCTCCGCTTTTTGTCAATGTAACTATAAGTGTTCTCTCATCTATCTTTGAACGTTCTCTTGTAACATAACCCTTTGATTCAAGCTTCTTTAATACAGGTGTAAGTGTACCTGAGTCAAGGAAGAGTTTATCTCCCAACTCTTTTTACATTCAATTCCTTATCTTCCCACATTACCATCATTACAATATACTGTGTATATGTAAGATCAAGCTTATCAAGATATACTTTATATCTTCTTACTATTTTCCTTTGAGCAGGCATACAGTGGAAAGCAAAGTTGATTTTTCCAGTTTAAGTGAGTCGTACTTATCCGCCATTTTAATATTCCTCTTTCTTTTAAAGACTTCAAGGAGCCTTTTATTTTTCATAAACGCTCCCTGTCTTTTCTATATTAGATTAATTTTTTACAGCCTCTTCTACTACTTCAACACCTTCTGTAGGCTCAAATCTTCTTACAACATTTCCGTTCTTGTCGATAAGGAATTTTGTAAAGTTCCACTTGATATCAGGCTTGCTTGCATAGTCAGGATCGGCCTCACCAAGCATCTTTGTAAGAAGCTTTGACATATCATTGTCTGCGCCCCAGCCTGCAAAACCTTTCTCGCTCTTAAGATACTTAAATACCTCACAAGCTCCGTCACCGTTTACTTCTATTTTTGAGAACAACGGGAAAGTTACACGAATCTTGAGCTGCAGAACTTAGCAATCTCCTCATCACTTCCCGGTGCCTGATGTCCGAACTGATCACATGGGAAATCAAGTATCACGAAATCCTTATCCTGATAGTCTGCATAGAGCTTTTTGTAACTGCTCATACTGTGTGTAAAATCCACACTCTGTTGCAGAGTTTATTATAAGTACTACCTTGTTCTTATAATCACTAAAGGCTTACTTCCTCACCCTTGTTGTTCTTTACTTTAAAAATCATATATTCATATCTTTTTCTCCTAACTATATATTAAGTGTTTCCACATATTTTTGCCGCTGCAATTCCTGCTACCGCACCGTCTCCGCTGCAGTTACAAGCTGGCGTACTTCCTTTGTTCTGCCGTCTCCTGCCGCAAATACGCCTTCCGTCTTTGTCTTACAGTCTTCACCCGATACGATATAACCTGCCTTATCAAGCTCTACTACATCTGCAAAGGCCGCATTATCAGGTACCTGACCTATTGCTACAAAGAGTCCGTCCACTGCAATCTCTCTTTTTTCACCGGTATTTTTATCTTCTACAACTACTCCTGTAACTGCAAAGGACTCTTCCTTTATCTCCACAATATTTGAGTTTAAAACAAACTCTACATTGTCTTTCTTCTTTAAAGCCGCAACTACAGCTTCCTCAGCTCTGAACTCGTCTCTACGATGTATCACATATACTTTCTTTGCAACATTGGCCAAGAATGTAGCATCCTCTATGGCTGTATTACCGCCACCGTTCACAGCAACCACTCTGTCTCTGTAAAACATTCCGTCACAGGTTGCACAGTATGATATGCCTGAACCAACCAATTTTTTCTCATTAGGAAGTCCGAGAGGTCTGTTCTTTGCGCCGGTAGCAAGTATTACCGACTTTGCATCATAGTTTTTCCTTTTTCAGTCTTTACTTTCTTTATATTACCTTCAAGGCTGATGCCAACCACCTTTTCATATTTTACTTCAGCACCCAGATCTTTTGCCTGATTAAATAAATCTGTGGCAAATTCAAATCCTGAAGTTTTCTTGATAGCAGGATAATTTTCTATCTCAGGAGTATTTATTATCTGTCCTCCATAAGATGCGCCCTCAAGTACAAGTACCGATTTTCCCGCTCTTACTCCGTATATTGCAGCTGACAATCCGGCTGTTCCGGCGCCCACTACTACTATATCGTACATATAATCACTTCTTTCTTTAATGTAAATGTATCTGAATATGCGATACCGCTCTTAATCAGCTACTATTATGCCAACAAAGCCTTTACTTCATCCTTTGTTATAAGACCTACAGACTTGTTTACAACTTCACCGTTTTTGAATACCAAAAGTGTAGGTATTGACATAACATGGAACTTGTTTACCAAATCAGGATTCTCATCCGCATTGATCTTAGCTACCGAGAAACCGTCCGCCTCCTCAGCCACCTCATCAACTATAGGTGAAAGCATCTTACATGGACCGCACCATGGTGCCCAGATATCTACCAATACGGGTTCTTTTTGCATTTAAAACTTCGCTTCAAAAATTTTCACTTGTAATTGTCTTTACTGCCATAACTTTTTCTCCTCCAAATCTTTTTCTTAAATAGCTTATGATTATATTTTACACAATCTTATTTTATTGTCAAGCGTTTTTTATTTTTCTTTTCCTTCATTCTCAAAATATTCCTTTGTCAGCTTAACCACCACATTTGAAAGGAGGAATAGTGCTATAAGGTTAGGTATTGCCATAAGTCCGTTAAAAGTCTCCGATATATCCCATAAAAGCCCGAGGTCCATTGTCGCTCCTACTATTGCCGTCAAAGAATATACCACCATAAAAGGCTTTATAACCTTTTCACTGAGTAAGAACTCTATACATCTTGCACCGTAAAGTCCCCATCCTATAATTGTTGAAAAAGCAAATGAACACATAGCTATTGCTGTAAATATTGATACCCCGTTACCGTATGTCTTTATAAATCCGCCTATGGTAAGTTCGGCACCTGAAGGCGAACCGAAAGGAATACTCACTCCCGAGCAAAGTATTACCAAAGCTGTAAGTGTACATATAACTATAGTATCGGCAAACACTTCAAATATCCCGAAAAATCCCTGTTTTACCGGTTTTCCTGTATCTGCCGATGCATGTGCAATAGGGCCTGTTCCAAGTCCCGCCTCATTTGAGAATATACCTCTAGACACTCCCTTTTTCATACTTAAAAAGAAGCTTCCGATAATACCTCCGGTGACCGCTCTCGGATTGAATGCTCCGTATATAATACTTCCAAAGACCTCAGGTACTCTGTTTATGTTTAGAAAAACAACTCCAAGTGCCAATATTACATATATAAGCGCCATGAAAGGTACAAGCTTTTCAGTCACCGATCCTATTCTTTTGATACCGCCGAGTAAAACCAATCCTACAAGTATGGTTACAATGATTCCTATGACCAAGTTTATCATCTCATGTCCACCCGGTTTTACTATTCCATATCCTTCGAGTGCTACATTTATGGCTGCCGTAATAGTATTTACCTGAGTGGCATTTCCTGTTCCGAATACCGTAAGTGTACCGAATGTCGCAAAAAGGTACGCCAAAAACAGCCATCTTTTTGAAAGACCGTTTTGAATATAATACATCGGTCCTCCTACAAGATCTCCGTGCTTATTTGTTTTTCTGAAATATACGGCAAGAGTAACCTCTGCAAAATTTTGTACACATACCAAGTATTGCGGATATCCACATCCAGAATACACTTCCCGGACCTCCTATTGATATCGCACCTGCAACACCAGCGATATTTCCTGTTCCCACTGTGGCCGCAAGTGCCGTAGTAGCAGCTTGGAAAGGAGAAAGTGCACCGTCTGCTATATCTCTTTTCTTAAAAATTCTACCGACAGTGGTCTTCATTATATATCTGAATTTTTCTTATCTGTAAAAATCCGGTTCTGACACTCAGATATATACCTACACCATAAGAGCAATCATTGCCAGCACCCCTATATGAACCCGCTTAGAGCCGCGTTCAGCTTAGTAATAGTTTTCAATCATATTTCCCTCTCAATATATTATTTAATTGATGATACTTATTCTGTAACATCCTTTATCAAATCTTTATTACTTCTCCGGCTATTATAAGTCCCACAACAGAAGGGACAAAAGCAACGGAACCCGAATCGATCTTCTGTCAGTACATTTTTCTCTCAGTTCCCGGAGGACATACACAGTGAGAACTGCAACTTATACTTTCATCCTCAAAAGGTACTATAGGCGCTTCTTTTGAATATACCACCTTAAGCTTTTTATATTTCTTTTCTTAAGCTCACGCCTCATAACCTTTGCAAGCGGGCAAACACTTGTCTTATATATATCGCTCACAATAAAAGCCTGTAGGGTCGAGCTTATTTCCCGCACCCATACTGCTTATTATCTTTACATTACTTTCATTTGCCTGCATTACAAGGTTTATTTTTGCAGTCACGGTATCCACAGCATCTATTACATAGTCATACTGTGCAAAGTCAAAGTCCCTCGGCATTCTCAGGCAGGTAAAAACACTGATGTGTAGTTACTGCATTTAGGATTTATACTTAGTATCCTCTCTTGGCAACATCAACTTTGTATTTTCCAATACTCTTTACATCCGCAATTATTTGTCTGTTTATATTTGTCGGGCATACCTTGTCGTCATCTATCAAATCAATAGCTCCCTACGCCCGACCTGGCAAGTGCTCTCGACACTGTATCCGCCTCACACCGCCTACTCCAAATATCGCCACTCTTGAATTTTTAATTTTTCCATAGCTTTTTTACCAAGTAAAAAGCTGAGTTCTGCAAACTGATCCATATATTATTAGATAAATCTATCCTCTCGTTATACTATCAAGCAAGTTTATATTTTAAAGTAATAAATGTCAATAAATATAATAAAAAGCCGACATCTCTGTCGGCCTGTATTTTTGGGAGGAGAGCCGAATGTATCGCTCGAGTATTATGATCTTTTATTTTATAGACTCCGCTATCTCTCGTCTATGTTTTGTATTATAGAAAACAAAAGTGGCTAAAGTTTGTTTTTATGTAAAAAGGTTTTTTTGAATTAGATATGAACAATATATGAACTCTGCCCCTGAGCCGGTATTCTTACAAAAAGCCGCCGTATATTCCGACTTTTTGAAATATACGACAGCTCTTTTTATAGAGAAATTTATTTCCATGCAGGTAAATAAGCACCCTTATATACGTCTTCAATGACTTTCTTCACATCATCACTCTGATATGCTCCTTTACAATCTTTTTGTAATTCTCATTGTCCTTGTCTTCAGTTCTCGCAACAATAACATTTACATACGGATTGTCTGTTCCCTCCTGTACCTTCTCAAGGAAGATAGAATCGTTCTCAGGATTTAAACCGTTGTCTACAGCATGTCCGCCGTTGATTACTGCAGCAGCCACATCAGGTAAAAGACTTGGTGTATTTGCAGCCTCTACTTCTGTAAACTTGATATTCTTTGGATTCTCTGTAATATCGCTAAGTGAGATGTATATCCCGCATCAGGATTTACTTTTGATAACTCCTGCGCTCTCAAGTACCTTTAAAGCTCTACCTCCGTTTGTAGCATCACTTGGAATCGCAATTGTATCGCCGTCCTTTAACTCTGAAAGATCTGCAATCTTCTTTGAATATACTCCAAGAGGTGCAACGATTGTATCACCGATTGCCTCAATCTTATATCCGTTATCCTTTACATCATTTGCAAGATATGCCTTGTGCTGGAAAGCGTTTAAATCAATCTCTCCGTCATTTAAAGCTCTGTTTGGCAATGAATAGTCTGCAAACTTTACAAGCTCTACAGTGATACCTTCTTTTTGCCATAGCATCTATTACAGGAGTCCACTGCTCGTTGTTCTACCCTACAACACCGATTTTTGATTGTTGTATCGCCTTCTGTCTTAGCGCTCTCTCCCGCTTTGAGTGCTTTCTTCCGCCGCACTACTTGCATCCGCCTTTTGTACTCTGGGCACTTGTATCCGCCTTCTGATTTGAACCGCATGCAGTAAGTCCCAAAGTTAAAAATAGCGCTTACTGCCAATAATTTACTTAATTTTCTCATAATTAACCTCCTTATGATTATATATATATTTTATCAGTGCTCCGAATATAATCAAATCACTGCATAAAATCCTGTTAATGTGTGTTTTTCTTTATTGCTCTGTTTCCAATGCCCTGTATCAAGCTTACCATTACAAGTATAATGATTACCGTTACATAGGTTACATCCGTCTGATTTCTTTGATGTCCGTATCTGATTGCAAAATCTCCCCAGACCGCCACACGCCTATAGCTCCTGCCATTGCTGTAAGTCCCAAAAGTGATATAAATGTAATCTGTACACCTCTGATAATTCCGGTCATACTTTCTCTTAGATACACTCTGAAAATAATCTCTATAGGTGATGAACCCATGTCTCTAGCAGCCTCTATAAGGCCATTGTCAACTTCATGCAATGCACTTTCAATCTGTCTTGTAAAGAAAGGTACCGTACCGAATACTAACGGAAGTATAGCTCCCTTTGTTCCTATTGCAGTTCCTACCACCATTCTTGTAAAAGGTATAAGAGCCGCAAGAAGTATTACAAAGGTATGGATCTGAATACATACGATAAGTTTATCTAAAAATATTATAGAATAAACGCATTCTTGAGTATCCCCTTCGGCGCGGTCACAACTATCATAACTCCGAATATAAGACCGAAGAAAAGTGAAATTGCACCTGATAATACCATCATATTCAAAGTTTGTAAAGTAGCTTCGACAAGTTCATTCGGTTTTAGCCGATATGTTTGGTAAGAGAATGTGTAAAAATTCTTTCATCCTTTATCACCTCACTCCTACTTCCTTTATCATGCAAAATGCTTGATGGCGGCATCTATATCAGCCTTTTGGACCGCTGACTATCGCTACGGTTCCGCTGATAGGGTGCTCCTTTTACTATCTCCACATCCGCATATATTATATTTAGATTTATATTAAACTTTCTGGAAACTTCCGAAATCAGAGCCCTGCAGTATTGGCTTTCTTATAACTTAGTCTAAGTATGACTTCTCCCGGACTTAATCTTAACCACATCAGAACCTGATGCTATAAGCCCCTCTATCTTTTGAAGATTTGAGGTAGTCTTTATAAAGTCCTTTGTAATCTGATGTTTAGGGTTTGCAAATATTGAGAATACATCTCCTTCTTCCACCACATTACCGTTTTCCATTACCGCCACTCTGTCACAGATCTGCTTTTACAACAGCCATCTCATGTATATGACCACTATTGTGATTCCAAGCTTTTTTATTAAGACTTTGCAAAAGTTCCAAAATTGAGTTGTGGTCTGAGGATCCAGTGCTGAAGTCGCCTCATCACATAAAAAGTACCTTAGGATCGTTTGCAGAGCCCTGGCTATCGCCACTCTTTGCTTTTTGGCCTCTGAGAGCTGACTCGGATGAATTTTCTTTATCCGCTATATCTACAAGTGCCAAGAGTTCTCTAACCTTAACCTTTTTGAGCCTTTGTAAGTCCGCTTCCAAAAAGTGAATATTCTACATTATCAGCCACCGTCCTTGACGGCATCAAATTAAAGTGCTGGAAAAATCATTCCGATCTTGCTTTTCTTAAATCTCTAGCTGAAAGGCTGTCAGATCCTTGTTGTCTACAAATACTTTACCCTGAATTCGGTCTTTCCAAAAGATTTATACATCTTACAAGTGTGGATTTTCCTGCGCCGGAAAATCCTATGATTCCGAATATCTCTCCCTTTTCTATCACTAAAGATACATCTTTCACAGCATGAACCGTATTACTTCCTGCACTGAACGTCTTTGTAACATTTTTCAGTTCAATCATTGTATCTTTATTTCCTCTTTCCTATCATATTAGTAGGAATTATAAAGCACCTGCAAAGATTTTGCAAGTGCTTTAAAAATAAATTGTTATCTTTTCCTATCCTCCATACTCCCGGGCTGAATAAAAGAAGCATCGGATATAACTCAAGTCTTCCCGCCAACATATCAAATGTTAGCACCAGCTTTGAAAATATGAATATATATTGAAATTTGCCATAGGTCCCACCTTTGCAAGTCCCGGACCTATATTGTTGAATGTAGCCGCCACGGCTGTAAAATTGGTTTCAAAGTCAAAATTATTGAGTGAGAGTAAAAACATTGATATTACATATATCATGATGTATGTGAGCATAAATACTCTTATACTGGTAAGTACCGGCTTTTCAAGTACCTTACCGTCCATTTTTATAGTTTTACACCTCTTGGATGAATATAATAACCTATCTCCTGGAATACCGATTTTTAACATAACTATAATTCTTGAAACCTTAATTCCACCACCTGTACTTCCTGCACAGGCACCGCACATCATAAGGAAAATTATTACATTTCTTGAAAGTTGCGGCCACAAATCAAAATCTGTGGTTGAATATCCTGTGGTGGTAATAATCGATCCTACCTGGAATGCCGCATGGTTTAGTGCTATCAATATATTATCAAAATATCCTCTGATATTTATTGTTATTATAATGATTGCGGCAAAAATTATTCCGAAATACCATCTCACCTCTTCTATCTTAAAGGCATCTTTTTTGTGCTTTCCAAGCAGTAAAAAGTAAGCGTTAAAGTTAACACCGAAAAGTATCATAAAGACGGTCACCACCACCTGTATCGCATAGGAATAACTTCCAAGGCTGTCCGCCTTTATACTGAAACCTCCGGTACCTGCCGTACCGAAAGTAATACAGAGGGCATCAAATACCGGCATCTTTACAACCAGTAAAATAACAAACTCTATAACCGTCATTGCCAGATATATAAGATAAAGAATCTTTGCGGTATCTCTAAGTCTTGGAACCAGTTTTCCGACTACCGGTCCCGGGCTTTCCGCCTTCATAAGATGCATATTGTAGCCGCCTGCCATAGGAAGTATGGCAAGAAGAAGTCTAATAACTCCCATACCGCCTACCCAGTGTGTAAAGCTTCTCCAGATAAGTGATGTATGACTGAGGCTCTCCACATCTTCAAGTATACTTGCTCCTGTTGTGGTAAATCCTGATACCGTTTCAAATAAAGCATCTACCATATTCGGAATCTCACCGGTAAGTACAAAGGGAATTGCTCCCACCACACTGAGTACTATCCATGATAGGGCAACCATTACAAAACCTTCTCTTGCACATTTTTCAAATCTTACTGGAAATAAGGTATCCTATAATTGCAGACACAGCACCCACAATCAAGTACGCCATGCCCTCGTGTTCACCGTATATAAGTGATGTTACCGCCGGTATCAAAAAGCAGGCAGACTCCAGCATCATCACCTTTCCCACTATATATAATATAATTGAATAGTTCATTACTAATATATCCTCTAAATTTTTGCATACCTGTAATTCTTGTTATTATAATAACAGAATCATTTCTTTGTAATGTTGACTTACCGTTAGGTATCATCACTTTTTCCGTCTCTGATAATACCGGCAACAAGTACACCTTCCTCTTATCGGTAATGCCTCCAAGGTGGCACCTGTCATACCCGAATCTTCCTTTATATAAAACTCCAAAGCTTCTACCTTGCCATGTATAATCCTATAAAGTGCCTCGACATTATTGCTTCCTACACTGTTTTTGTAATCCTCTTACGTATCTTACAATATATTCCGCCGTGATATGCTTAGGATAGATCATACTTCAAGATCGAACTTCTCATAATATCATCAAATGCAATACGATTTATCTTTGTAACTATTTTGGCATTTGAAACACTCTTTTGCATAAAGTGAAAGGAATGCATTCTCCTCATCAATTCGAGTAAGCGAAACAAAGGATGAACATTTCTCTATTCCCTCCTCCAATAATACATCTTTGTCAGCCGCATCGCCGTGGATAATGACCGCATTCGGAAGCATTGCGGAAAGTTCCTCACATCTTTCATAGGATTTTTCTATTATCTTTACTTTTTATTCCAAGAGGTAAGAGCTGCTTTGCCAGGGTAGTAGGCGATTGTTCCTCCACCGACTATCATGGTATCTCTTACACCGCTACTGTTGCATCCGACTTTCTTAAAGAAGTCCTTTGCACTTTTCTGTGGAGGCCACAATACTTCAATATCACCGCTTTGTAATACAAAGCTTCCGTTAGGATATAATTACCTCATCTTCTCTTTCCACTGCACATATAAGTACATCCGACTTTTATATTTCTTCCGACATCTATAAGGCTCTTTCCGACAAGTATATTGCCCTCGGAAATCTTATATTCCAAAAGCTCTACTCTTCCTCTTCCGAAAGTATCTATTTCTATAGCTGAAGGGAATCTTAAAAAGTCTTGCCATTTCTGTGAAGCCGCATACTCCGGATTGATGGTCATAGCAAGTCCAAGTTCTTTTTCATAAAACCTATATCCTGACTGTACTCCCGGATTTCTTACTCTGGCTATGGTATGCTCCGCTCCGGCCTTTTTCCTACCATGCAGCATAGAAGGTTTAACTCATCCGATTCGGTAACTGCAATCAAAAGATCGGAATCTTCTATTCCGGCTTCTTCCAATATAGTATGTGTTGCTCCGTTTCCTGTAACACCCATTATATCGAGTCTGGCCGCCAAAGCCTTTACAACCGCTTCATCTGTATCAACTATTGTTATATCATGTCCTTCTGCACTAAGTTGCTCCGCAATAGTCGAACCAACCTTGCCACAGCCTACAATTATTATCTGCATTTCCATCTCCATTATTGAAATACTCATATTATGTCACCCCGTGACATCTGCCTATTAATACACTAATAAACTTATATTTGCCATATCTAAGAAATTCACTTCTTTACTCTGCATGTCTATTTTGCTATACTGTAGAAAAATATATTTGTATGGAGGTTTATGTGAAAGTACAAAAATATCAAAGATGTTGATGCTTTTTTTCAAGGTAATCGATGAATGCAAAAGGAACAGTTGAGCTTGTTTCCCTGAAGGTGACAGAATCAACCTTAAGAGTAGCTTTATACAGTATCTTTCAATGGCAAACATCTTTTTCAAACGGCTATATCAAGGAACTCGATCTTGTAGCACATGATAAAGAGACGTTGAAAGAATAATAAAAGTTCATGTATCAAGGTGAATAAAATATATTTACCTAAAAGGTCCGGCAACAAACTGCTGGACCTTTTTATATCTTATAAGCATTCTCACTCTTATAATTTTCCACTATTCTGTATTTTCTACTTGGGCTTTCGGTATCATAGCGCTTTTGGTAAACACCGTCATCATCTACCCAGTAATAAGTACCGTTTATGGCTGATTTAATATAGCATTTTACAAACAAATATGAGTCCTTACCGAAGCAGTAATCCTTTCCTTCTATAGTTTTTCCACTCCGCTTTGGCATATTTGTAGTCCTTATCCACATACCACCATCTGTTATTATCATTGTAATCCTTTATCCAGCCCCTTACAAAGTTTCCGCTTATATAGCCTTCGGATATATGAAACCATGGATTATATCTGCTTGCAATTCTGCCTACAGCCTTTAGCTTTTTCCCCTTCACTTAAGTTTTTACTATGGAAGATGAGGTATTCGGTGCGGTTCTGACTCTTACACCGCTGCCTGTAACGGTAAGTCTTGCGCTTACGGGAATTTCATTAACTCCTGTATCGGTAGAGCTTTTGTTTAACTGCCTTTCATAGCCGGGCCTTGCAAACCCCACTATTGTATAGCCTTTCCTTCAAAGCTCCTCTTTCTTGTCATTACCATACCGCCGTTTGCGATATTTCCGCTGCCGGTATTGCCCTCTATTGTTTTCATATGTACCGTCTCTGTTTGCCGAAACTACAATTCCCGCATGATTTACTCTTCTTGATTTTGATGCCTCTGCAGTCAGAATAAGAATGATATCTCCTCTTTGTCCCTTATCAAAAAGCATATTTTTTTATTTTTTGTAATAACTGTATACGCTTTCCGTGGAGGCTGTCTTCATTCCGTCACAAAAACATGTTCCGCTCCGGCCATCCTGAAAATATCCCAAAGAAAAGTCACACACCATGGATATGTTGCACACTGCCGTCATATACTTCCTGCCCGTAATAATCTGTGTTAAATACTACATTATTGCTTTCGGCGGATCTTCAGTAACACCGACATATTCCTTTGCTTTGTTTATTACATCATCAATTAAAGACATTTGATGTCTCCGTCCGCTATTTCTATTTTGCCTTCTTTTAAAAGATGTCCCTACCGCTCTTTTGAAAGCATTCTTACTAAGCTTAAGCTCCGCCTTTTATTCTATCGGGAGAAACGCTCTCATCAAAACCCTAAGCTTCCGCCTCTACTCTCAATTATATTGTAAAGAATATCCGCATCAGTAAGCAGCTGTCTGTAAGCCTTTTTCTCGGACTCAAGTCAAAGCTTTTCCGTCTTCTCTTACTCTTATAACTCTCATATCAAGTCTGTCACCGATTTTTGATGTCCTCAAAACTCTCATTTGGCGGTATCATGCCGTTGTACTTGTCGTCTACCGCCACAAATATACCCATCTTTTTGATTTCAAATACCGTTCCGACAACTTCGTCGTCCTTTTTATACGGACTGTTCGGTGAAAGATGTGAATAGACCTTTGCACTGGCCGCAAGTCTGTTACTCTTATCCACATAAAGATATACAAGTATCTCATCACCCTCTTTTACCTTATTCACAGTCTCCTTAAAAAGGCAAAAGCACATCTCTTTCAAGTCCTATATCAAGAAACGCTCCCTATTCCTGTTGTAGATTTTACAAGTAGTCTTCCGACTTCTCCAACTAAAAATTTTAGGTCTTCTTGTAGTCGCAATAAGTCTGTCTTTACTGTCACGATATACAAATACTTCTATCTCACTTCCCTACTTCACAACCTTCCGGCACTTCCTTCATAGGCAGAAGTACGTCTTCACCGTTCCCGTCTGTAAGATATACACCGAAATCTTTCTTTCTGTCAACTTTCAGGCTCTGTATTTTTCCTAATTCCATAAATCCCCTTAATATTCAAATCTGACGATAGCATATGTATCTCCTTTGGATCTGCTAGATTTACAATATATGAATTTTCATTCTTTGTAATTCTAGGTAAAAATCACATCATTCAATACGGCTCGCCTTCTTGTATTGTACACTTATACTTTGAAATCTTCTTCAATAATATTTTTTTGCTTTACTTACATATACCGCATTATTCATATGATGATTTGTATCCAAATCATTCTTGCTTCTACAATTTCCCTTGCCGAGTTCGTACTCTGTCGGTATATCAAATTTTCTGACAATCTCAGTCATATCGAGGCGTTTCTCATTACCTGCCAAATACTTTTTAAAGCTTCATCTGTGGGTTTGGTAGGTCTTTTTATTGTCCAAATCATAATGAAACCATATGGAATCCGCTTTTTACCAAAAACTCACCGTTTTCATCTTTTTTAAAAAGAAATTTCTATAGCCGTCAAAAGCTTTTTAAAGTTGTAGGCAAACTGTGCCTACTTCCACTTTCTGTGCAAGTCCCGGCAATCTGCTTATATCTATCTGCCAGAATTCACCCACCAGGCTTCCTTTTTCCCTTGTAAATATTTTATTCCAAGTCCCAGGTCCTCAGATTGAAATGTTGAACAGTCCTGAAATAAATTCAAAAGTCCTACCAAAGACAGCTCTCCATTCTCCCCAACTCACTGTATCTGATTCTTTCATTAAATGAATACATTTGACTACCTTACCTCACTGTCTCTTATTTTAAAAGAGATTTGAAATACTCAAAAATTTCCTCACCCTACTACCGCATCATCTCTTCTTTGTTTGTAAGACATTCTCTCAGGATGAAACTGTGTAGCTATAATCGGTAATTCTTCATGTATAACGGCTTCACATACTCCGTCCTCGGAGCGTAAAAACCTCCTTCAGTCCTTTTCCCGAGTTTTTGCGCCTTGGTGATGTGCGGAGTTTATATTGAAAGTTTTACTGTAAAATTTTTTCAAAACAAATTTCCTTCTTCTACACTTTTACACTGTGTATGCTGTCATTATCATTTTTTCTTGTATGAATATCTCTTGTTGCAAGATCCTGATGTAAACTTCCGCCAAAGTATATATTTATAAGCTGCATACCTCTGCAAATGCCTAAGATGGGCTTTTTTGCCTTTACAAATGCATCTAAAATATCTCTTTGTGCTTTATCAAGCTCTCTGTCAGGCTCATCCGAACCGTTCATTTCTTCACCATAGTAAACAGGATCTATATCTCCGCCACCGGGAAGAAGCAGACCGTCACATTTTATGGCTTCATCCACATCAAGAGTTGCGATAACTTCTATATCATTTTCTTTTAATGCATCGATATAATTTGTCAAGTTTTCAGTCCCTGCAAGTGCTACCTTCTTCATAAAAAATCCTCGTCTATATATACTAAAAACTCCCACAAACATCATTGTTTGAATGGGAGTTGTAAAGCTAGACTACTAGGATTCGAACCTAGAAATGCTGGAGTCAGAGTCCAGTGCCTTACCATTTAGCGATAACCCAAAAACTGACTTTAATAGGATACTCTATTAGGTCAGTTTTGTCAATAGTAAATTGAAAACTTACTTGATGTGAAAACTTAGCTTAAGCTCAATACGGCAATTGTCATCCTTAGTTTCGCAGCCAAACTGTATCTGCCATATCTCTCTTCCAAACCGTTGTGGTTGCTGAAGCATACTTCATTTATATTTATATTTCCTGCGTTTACCACATCTATACAAAGTAAAGCTCTTTTTTCCCTGTAAAAAGGATTCTGTCGTCTTTAATTTCAGGCTTTATATATGTCACCAGATTTTTCAGTCAAACTATATTTATAAGATGGGCTTTCCGATATATCCTCTATAACAATATATTTATCATGACTGTAGTATTCCACATTCCTGTAAAGTTTAATATTCTCAAAACCATAGGCCTTTGCATAAGACATTTTAACCTGTCCGACTTTTTGGCGATTCAAAACTTGAACATTTATATTTTTCTCCTGCTTTTTGTTCCTCACCGTTTATAAGAGGTACATTATGCGAAAGACTTCTGTTATTAAATATTTTATACCTTGTATCATCCTTAAAGTAATCCTTTGTATACTCGCCACATCCAAGATCTGTAAGGAATACTTCTCCGGAATAACTTAGTATAAAACTTCCTATGTCATTATGGTTGTGAGGCTCATTATTATTACCGCCTTTTGATTGCAAGTCCGGTATCACCACTATTCCATATAGCCCACTGTGCCTCTTTATAAAAAATAAATTTGTACTCTTCTTTTATAACTTGATCTTTATTTTTTTCATCTTCTAAAAATTCACTCACCCATAAATCGTCCTGCAGATTTGCCATAAATCTATAGCAACCGTCAGAGTCAAATTTCATAGCGAAATCTATAGGTGGAATTTCAAAGCCCTTAAATTTACTCTTTTAAAAACAACTAAGTCCAAGTCTGAATCTGTCATTGGCCAAGCCGTCGGAAAAACTTATAGTGTTCCCCACCCGGTAAAAAGCAGTTTTGCTGAAACAATACAATATTTTTCAAGCCTCTTATCGGCATATAAGTTTTTCTCCATCGGTATATTCATACAGCTGCCTTGCAAAAACCGAAAAATATTCCATACCATATGTAAAATAGCTCATCCCCTCAAGACATACACCGTCTTTACTGAAGCCTCCGACATATTTGTCCAGACAAAGTTTTTACTCTGTCAAGATATTTTTATCTCTTACACCTTTATCATCCGGCAGATACAATACAGCGCTGCCTATACTTGATGCACATACCGATATCCAGTTATTATCCCAGTTTTCCCATCTGTGATATCCGAATTCACTTTCCGAATAAGGCTTTATTATCCTCCTCCATACATTTTTCTTTTATAATGTCCATACATTCCTCAGATAATATCTTACCCAGATAATGGTATATACATGATAGGGCCTGTGCAGTTTCAGCTGAAAACAGATCTATAGTATACTTCCAATCGTCTTTACTCATATCAACATGTGCGAGCCAAAGCCCATGTATCTTCTTTTACATATTGTGTATATATTATCTCTTCAAGCTTTTTATATATATCTTTTCCTTATGCCATAATGTAACAAAGAAGAATACATTCAAAAATTTTTCTTCTCTCAAAATATAGCTTTTCATATATAAGTCTGTTTCCTGTCTGTTCATACAGTAAAAACTTCTCTTCACTGAGTACAGGTAACTCCTTATACAGTAATTCCCTACTATAGTTTTCTATATCTCTCTTAAATTCTTCCAGGTGTATTCTTATTGCTTCAAAACATTTCATAATTTATTCTTTCACTGCACCTATCATAATACCTTTGGTAAAATACTTTTTGTAAGAAAGGATATGCACATAGTATCGGCAAAGTTGCAACGATAACGGTCGCATATCTTATCGTTGCTCCCACCGCCTCCAAATCTCCTGAAGATACTCCCTGTGTCATAACCGAAGTATCATTTGAAAGTAGAATTTCTCTAAGTATAACCTGAAGCGGATACATGGATCTGTCTGTAAGTATCGTGGAAGCCCAAAACCATCCGTTCCAAACACCCACACCATAGTATAAAAGCATAACCGCAAGTACAGGCTTTGAAAGCGGCAATACTATTGAAAACAGAATTCTTATATGTCCCGCTCCGTCTATTCTTGCAGCCTCACTGAGTGACTTCGGTATACTTTCAAATGATGTCTTTAAAATAATCATATTGTAGGTACTTATCATAAAGGGAAGAATAAGCCCCCAATGACTGTTCATCAAATGCAATGATCTCAGATTCTGATAAAAAGGTATCATTCCGCCGCTTATAAACATAGTCAGGGTTATCATAAACATCAAAGGCTTCTTAAAGCAGTACCCTCTCTTGAAAAGAAGTATGCTCCTATTGATGTCATGGTTATTTGCAATATCAAACTTATAATAAGAATTTTTATAGTATTCAAATAACCTGATAAAATCATTTTATTTTTAAATACTGCAATATATGCCGCTATATTCGGCTTTATCGGGAGCAAAAAGTAAACCGCTGTGCTGCATTATCAGATTTCCGTTTGATAGAGAAGCCATCAGAACATACCATATGGGATATATACATAACAAAGCAAGTATGGATAAAATACATATATTAAACAGATTAAATATACTGAATGAATTAGAATTTTTCTTTTTTCATTATCTCTCCTTACCACAGACTTGTTTCACTGACTTTTTACTCAGTTTATTTGCCACAAGCAGGAATATAAAATTTATACCTGAGTTGAACAGACCCTATTGCTGTTGAATAACTCCAGTTTCTCTCTAATATACCCACTCTGTAAATATATGAGGCAATAACATCCGCTGTTTCATAAGTTGCCTCATTATATAAAAAGTATTGTCTTTTCATAGCTTGATCCAAGGATTTGACCAAGCCTTAATATAAGCATAATTATTATAGTTGTGCTTTATTCCCGGCAAAGTAACATGTAAAAGTTTATCCCATCTGTTTTGCACCGTCTATAGATGCCGCCTCATACAGCTGCTCATCAATACCTGACAATGCCGCCAGATATATTATTGAACCCTCAGCCTATTTCCTGCCATATATCCGAAGTGATATATATTGTCCTGTAAGTGCAGGATTTTGGATAAGCTGATGTTCTTGTACCGCCGAAAAACTCGATTATATCATTTATAAGTCCGGTGCTTTGTGTAAACTCTTTTTATAATTCCGGTTACCACTACCAATGAAATAAAATGTGTCAAATATGTTGCAGTCTGAACAGTCTTCTTAAACTTCTTTTTGTTTCAGTTCGTTTTAAAAGCAGCGCAAGTATTATAGGTGCGGGAAATCCGAAGATAATTCCGTATACACTCAATAAAACTGTATTTTCTCAGTATTCTTACAAAAATACGGACTGTTAAAAAAACCTTATGAACTGCGCAAAACCTACCCATTCACTTCCCTTTATTCCAAGTCTCGGATTGTAGTCCATAAACGCAATAACAGCACCATACATTGGTTTATAGTGAAATATAATATAAAATATTAAAACCGGTAGAACTAAAATATACAAACTTTTATTCAGTTTTAAATCTTTTTATTTTTAGAAAATATCGTATTCTTCATATTATCACCTTTTGCAAGCCGATGCAAAAAGCATCGGCCTGTCAAATATCATATTTTTACTATCTTGCATTATATCTTTCCAATGCCGCATTCTCCATTTCCAATACCTTGTCAATTCCCATTGACTTGATTGTACTTTACATAATTGTCCCATTCAGACATATCCATAGTTCCAAGAATAAACTTTAATGTACATTCATCTCTATATGTATTTACTTCAGTCATTATTCTTGCTATCTCCTTACTCTCTTCCGCATTAGGAGTAATAGGCGGTATTGTATACTTCTTCATATTTGTATCCGACCAAAGCTTTAGTGCCTCTTTTTGTTCATCCAGTGAGAAATACTGTAAAATGTATTCTTCATCCTGAACAAAAGGTCCGTTATAGTTTGCTCTTACATGTCCTGCCATAGAATGAGTTATAGACATATTCGGGTTATTAAGTAAGAGGTCTGTATATGTATACTTGCCGTCTTTCATCTCATAGCTTACTCCCTCTTTACCGAAATTAAAAAGTACATGTCCGGCTTCACTGTATCCGTAATCCAAGAGTCTTGCTGCTACTTCCACATCCTTACAACTTGTTGTAATTGCCGCACATCCAAGTCCGCCCGGATAGAAATTATCTCTTTGTCCCATTTCAGGTTTCTGTCCTGCTTCAAGTGTGGGATATGGTGCTCCGACAAGTCTGAAATCAGGATTTGTCTCTTTTCCGGCCTTAGTCCAGTTTCCCATACCGCTTCCGCCCCAGGCAAATGATGCGCCTGCCGCTCCGCTTGTTATCTTTGCCGCCACCTGATCGTTTGTAAGTGTTGCAAGATCCGGATCCAAAAGTCCCGCCTTCATCCACTCACTCATCTTTTGAAGATAATTTTTATATGAATCTTCTATAGCACCGTATGCAATCTTACCGTCCTTTAAATAGAATGTTCTTCTTGCATTGTAAGCACAGGCAAAAAGGATTGTTGTTGGTAAGATCCGGCACTGAATACCAGTAGGCAAATGCTCCTGTAGCACCCCTTTTTTCTCTTTGAAAGCTGTAAGCACTGTTTCCCATTCATCCACGGTCTTCGGTACTTCAAGACCAAGTTCATCAAGCCAGTCACCTCTAAGCATAGGTCCCATACTTGTAAGCAGAAGGTCTCCTCCTCTTATAAACGGGAAGCAGTAATAATCACCATTGTCTGTTCTTATCATTTTGTCCACATCCGGATGATCCTTTTAAATATGCCTTTATATTCGGGCAATACTTGTCAAATACATCATTCAAAGGAATTATTACACCGTCATCAATAGCCTTTTGCGGTCCGCCTTCATATCCGAACCACTCCCATTCTACGATATCGGGTAGTTCCTCATCCAGTAACATAAGATTAAACTGTTCTTTTTCCTGACCGAGTGCAGGATGCTTGTACTCTACAGCAATTCCGGATTGTTCGTGGAGATTTTTTATAAAAATCGGTCTCTCCAAGATTTCCGTAATTAGCAGAAACATTGACATTAAGTGGAATCAATAAGTCAATGTCTTATCTGTTTTCATAGGATAAGAGAACTCTTTTGTTCTCTGCTACCGCCTCACTCGCAGTATCACTTGCCGTCTTTTTCCTCCACTTTCTGTGAACAACCTGTCAAACTCATGCCGACCAAACTACATACCAATAACAAACTGCCTAAATTTCTTAAGCTCTTTCTCATATTCCCTCCTTAATTTTGTTACGATATTTAATTATTTATCTCTATTTTATATGAAAACATTATGCTTTTTCAACCTGTTTTTTTATAAATATATATTTAAATTTAATAATTATTGTATAATTTTTTTATCAATGTTATTCCACTAAAAAGTCACAAAAGTTTCAACTTTTGTGACTTCTCTTTATTCCCATCTTTCAAACAAATCTTCAAACTTCAGGGTATCATCTTTTTATAACCTTACTTCTGCCGTCTCCGTAATCATAGCAAAAAGTCGTCCATAGGTTTCTCTTTCCAAATCCTATTTTTACAAGTTTATCTAAAACGATACCGCCCTGTGGAACTTCTTTTTTCAAAAAATCGCACAGCTCATCAAGAGTTTTTATATCGACAAAATCATTTATACCCTGTTTAAAGGTTATAGACTTATACTCATTGTCGTCTTTATCAAAAATTCTTATATGCTTCATATTTTGATTGAAGTTATTTATTCTCTCAGCCGTTTCATTGCCCTCTATAAGAGAGAAACCTCCCTGCATATAGGCCTTTTCTATCTTATAATCCTTTAATGTATCATCTTTTTCGGTTTCTCTTTCGATGTCCACATTTTTACCGTCATACTTCACATCATAAATATCGCCTTTAAAATCCATATATTTTTAAACGGGAACATGTGGCATTTGCAACCATGCATTTTACACTTGCCTCTTCCTGAAATCCCTTTTTAAAGCTTGGCTTTGAAAACACTTTTTTATCTTCTTTAGACTTTGAGTATTCAGCCATATCATCCTCGGAACTCTTAGGCCTTGATCTATTGATCATTAGAGAAACCGTTATTGTCGCTACCGCAACTGCCGCTATAATAATTACATTCATACCTTCTTCTTTCTTACATCCGCCTTTTTATCTTCCCCGGCAATAAGTACCATACAACTTCTGCCTTCAACAGATATCTTTCTTTGGTCTTCTGTCTTAACAACTTCTTTCTTAAACGGGGTATTTATATCATCCGTATTTACCAATATCTTCCAAGAGCTTCCTCTCTTTATGGTAGGAAGCGAAAACTCATGTCTGTCCCAATGCATATTTAAGATAATATATATATCCTGTTTTCCTTCTATAAATATTCCCATCTGCCTGTTATAGTATTCAAAATCCGGCTTCCACACCTGCATACCGTGGACAGAGGTCTTAGACTTTTCTCCACCTAAAATATACTCTCTTCTGAATCCAAGCATAGCCCTTACAAAGTCAAGAAAATCCTTATTCTTGTTTACAAGCTTCCAATTAAAATAGCTTATATCATTATCCTGGCAGTATGTATTATTATTTCCGTTCTTTGACTGTAGTACCTCATCGCCGCTGCATATACATGTAGTACCTTTTGATATCATCAAAAGTAAAACCGCATTCAAATACATCCTTTTTCTTAGGTTAAGCACCTGCATCTTTTTGGTATCACCCTCAAATCCGCAGTTCCAGGAGAAGTTCATATTTGATCCGTCCACATTGTCCTCTCCATTGTCTTCATTATGCTTATAATCATATCTGTATATATCGGCAAGTGAAAATCCGTTGATATCTGCAATGAAATTCATATAATTACTCTTATCTGCAATCACATTTGCAACGAAAGGAACCATTCCCTCATCACCCTTTAGATATTTTCTCATATTGTTCATATAATCATAATCCATAGAGATGATGTTTTTGCCCTTGCTTTCATATATCTTGTTTGTAAATATAAATTTGCACTCAAGAAGATAAGGATCTTTTACAATATCCTCACAGCAGTCAACTCCTGTGAGATGAAATCCGTCTATATGGTATTCAATTTTCCAGTATCTTAATACATCAATTATATAGCTGATATTCTTCCCCGCAAAGAAAAATTCCTGTATAACTCCGATACCTGCTTCATGTAGGGCTTTCACCATACTTTTATATTCATTTACAGGATTTCTGTTTTTTCTTGTAGAATAACTTGCCTTTGGTGCAAAGTTTAAACTGTCTGCATATCCCCAATAGTTTAGTCTGATTTTTTCCTGCTTTTCTTTCTTCTCCTTATCAAAAAGGGAAATCCAACTTCCTCCGACTCTTATAAATTCATCAAATTCCGTAGCAGGCATTATGTCCACAAAATCCACGCCAAGGTCTTTTAAATAATCCACCTTACTTATAAGTCCTTTAAACGTACCCTTATCCACAACCTTTGAGCTGTTTGATTTTGTAAAACCTCTTATATGAAGTCTGTAAATAAATGCTTCATCCAAACTTTTATTATCCAAGTTGTTTTCAAAATCATTATCTCGGTCAAATTCACTTATAAATACCGGACATCTTCTTGGATTACCTATAAGGCTTGTTTTACCGAAACTGTCTCTACCTGAAAAGCATTTACCGTATTCATCCGGAAAAAGTCCTTTTTCATCTTCAAGAGCATACTCAAAAGTTTTCTTAAGACGTGTATTTATCTGTAAAAACCACACATCTCCTATTCTTGATTCTTTAGGAAACTCTATTCTTTCTACAGGAGCTTCTTCATTTCTTTCATAAAGGTTTAAATAAAGTCGTTCACACTTTCTTATAACCTTTACACAAAAATAAGAGGGCGTCATAGTTATACCAAGCGGATAAGAATAACTTCTACCTCTCTCATTCTGAACTACCATAACGCACCTCCTTTAAGTTATATATTTATATTTCGATATCCAGTTCTACCGGACAATGATCTGAACCTAAGATATCACTATGTATCTTAGCTTCCTTTATTCTATCTTTTAATTTATCAGAAACTATAAAATAGTCAATACGCCAACCGACATTCTTTGCTCTGGCACCGCCCATGTAGGACCACCATGAGTAAGCATCCGTTTTATCCGGATACAGTACTCTGAAGCTGTCACAAAAGCCCGAGGATAAAATAACATCCATCTTGCCTCTTTCCTCATCTGTAAAACCGGCATTTTTTCTATTTGTCTTAGGATTTTTCAAATCTATCTCTTTATGAGCAACATTCAAATCACCACAGAATATTACAGGCTTTTTTTCTTCAAGCTTTAAGATATAAGCAAGGAAAGCATCCTCCCAAGTCATTCTGTAGTCAAGTCTTGTAAGACCTCTTTGAGAGTTTGGAGTATAGCAGGTTATCAGATAAAAATCCTCATACTCTGCCGTGATAACTCTTCCCTCATTATCATGTTCCTCTATACCGATGCCATAAGTTACATTGACCGGCTTATCTTTTGTAAAAACAGCTACACCGGAGTAACCTTTTTTTTGCGCATAATTCCAATAGTCATAATATCCCGGAAGGTCAAGCTCGATTTGTCCTTCTGAGAGCTTTGACTCCTGTATGCAGAAAATATCGGCATCAATATCTCTGAAAAAGTCTAAAAATCCCTTGGTAACGGCGGCTCTAAGTCCGTTGACATTCCATGAAATCATTTTCTTTGTACTTGCCATATCAATCATCACTCTCTTCATCCGCTGAAACAGTATATGTAAATCTCTTTCTTGCCATCTCATCAGACTCAAGGTACTCATCATAGGTTGTAATCTTATCTATAAGACTTCCGTTAATGATCTCCATGATTCTGTTTGCTGTAGTCTGAACTACCTGATGATCTCTTGATGAGAAGATAAGTACACCCTTGAACTTTACAAGTCCTGTATTGAGTGCTGTGATAGACTCCATATCAAGGTGGTCGGTAGGCTCGTCAAGTATAAGTACATTTGCTCCGCTTATCATAAGCTTTGAGAGCATACAACGAACTTTCTCTCCTCCTGAGAGCACATTTACTTTCTTTACACCGTCTTCACCGGCAAAAAGCATTCTTCCGAGGAAGCCTCTTACATATGTAGCATCCTTGATTTCAGAATATCCTGTAAGCCAGTCAACTATTGTTTCATCACCTGAGAAATCCTTGGTATTGTCCTTAGGGAAATAGCTCTGTGTAGTGGTAAGCCCCCATTTATAGCTTCCGCTGTCAGGCTCCATCTCTCCTGCAAGGATTTTAAAAAGTACAGTCTTTGCCTTCTCATTCGGTCCTACAAGTGCTACCTTATCTTCTCTGTTCAGTACAAAACTGATATTATCAAGTATCTTCTCTCCGTCGATAGTCTTTGAAAGATTCTCAACTGTAAGAACTTCATTACCTATCTCTCTTGCAGGCCTGAAGTCGATATACGGATATTTTCTTGAAGAAGGCTTAATATCATCAAGCTCGATTTTTTCCAAAGCTCTCTTTCTGGATGTAGCCTGCTTTGATTTTGAAGCATTTGCAGAGAATCTTTGGATAAACTCCTGCAACTCCTTGATCTTTTCTTCTTTCTTTCTGTTTGCTTCCTTCATCTGGCGAACCATAAGCTGACTTGACTCATACCAGAAATCATAGTTTCCGGCATAGAGCTGTATCTTGCCATAGTCAATATCCGCAATCATTGTACAGACTTTATTAAGGAAATATCTGTCATGAGATACAACTATAATTGTGTTTTCAAAGTTTATAAGGAACTCTTCAAGCCAGGCAATAGCATCCAAGTCAAGGTGGTTTGTAGGCTCGTCAAGTAAGAGTATATCCGGATTACCGAAGAGCGCCTTTGCAAGAAGTACCTTTACCTTAAGGTTTGACGGCATATCACTCATCAATGTATAGTGATGTTCCGTATCGACTCCAAGTCCGTTTAAAAGTGCCGCCGCATCGGATTCGGCCTCCCAACCGTTCATATTTGCAAACTCGCCTTCAAGGTCAGCCGCCTTTATACCGTCTTCTTCAGTAAAGTCAGGCTTTGCATATATTGCATCCTTTTCCTTCATTATCTCATACAGCCTTGCATTTCCCATGATTACAGTATCTAAAACTGTGTATGTATCATATTTGAAATGGTCCTGCTCCAAGAATGAAAGTCTCTCTCCCGGTGTTATTACTATATCACCGTTTGTAGGCTCTATCTGCCCTGAGAGTATCTTAAGGAATGTTGACTTTCCGGCACCGTTTGCACCTATAAGTCCATAACAGTTGCCCGGTGTAAATTTTATATTAACATCTTCAAAAAGGGCTTTCTTCCCTAATCTGAGGGTTATTCCGTTTGCACTAATCATTATAATTCTCCTAAGAGTTTATCAACTGCCGCCATCTTTGTACATAGACACAGAAGGTTTGCCGCTATCTCCAAATCCGCTACAGGCGGGAATGAAGGAGCGATACGAATATTCTTATCATACGGATCTTTTCCGCCCGGGAATGTAGCTCCTGCACCTGTAAGTACAACACCGGCTTTTTTACATTTTAATACAACTTCTTTTGCACATCCCTCCATGGTATCAAAAGAGATAAAGTATCCTCCCTTCGGCTTTGTCCAGCTTGCTATACCAAGGCCTCCAAGTTCTTTTTCAAGTGTCTCTATTACCATTTCAAACTTAGGTCTGAGTGAGTCGGCATGCTTTCTCATATGCTCTACCATACCATGGATATCCTTAAAATATCTTACATGTCTGAGCTGATTTACTTTATCATGACCTATTGTCTGATTCTTTAACTGATTTTTAATATCCTCAAGGTTGTTATGTGATGTTGCAAGTGCCGCAATACCTGAACCCGGGAATGTAACCTTTGATGTTGAAGCAAACTTATACACAAGATCCGGATTACCTGCTCTCTTACACTCAGCCAAAATCTCTATAAGATGATCCTGATCAAGATCATAGAGATGGTGAATTGTATATGCATTATCCCAGTAAATTCTGAAATCCTTAGCTGCCGGTTTTAATCTTGCAAATCTTCTTACAACTTCGTCAGAGTATGAGTTTCCTGTAGGGTTTGAATATTTCGGTACACACCAGATTCCCTTTATTGAATCATCCTTTTGTACAAGCTCCTCTATCATATCCATATCAGGACCGCTCTCAAGCATCGGTATACATACATTCTCAAATCCGAAATACTCCGTTATTGCAAAATGTCTGTCATAACCCGGTACAATACAAAGGAATTTAACCTTGTCAAGCTTACACCAAGGTGTAGAGCCCATTACTCCATGAGTATATGATCTTGAAATGCAATCATACATTACATTAAGACTTGAGTTTCCGTAGATTATAAGGTTATCTGCAGGAACCTCCATCATATCACCCATAAGTTCCTTTGCCTCAGGGATACCGTCAAGTACACCGTAGTTTCTGCAATCTGAACCGTTCTCGCTCATAAGGTCCTTATCTGATGTAAGTACATCCATAAGTCCCATAGAGATATCAAGCTGCTCCTGTGAAGGCTTTCCTCTGCTCATATCAAGCCTTAAGTCTCTGTTTTGCATTGCCTTATATTCCGCTTTAAGGCTCTTTTTAAGCTCTAAGAGCTCTTCTTTTGTCAATTCTGCGTATGGCTTCATTATCTTCTCCTTATACCTACTTGTTATTTTTTTGCTCATTTCTTCAAGCTTTGCATTCAACTCATCTAATTTCTTCTGGCATTCAAGTATCTTTGATCTCTGATCAAATACCAGCTCATCATCTTTTTAAAAGATCATTGGCCGCTACATACTCTCCTATAACCATTTTTGTAGGACTTTATAATATCCTCTTCTATTTTTTTATGTCTCTTTTGAGCTTTGTAATATCGGCAATTTCTCTGCCCTTATTTAAAAGCATTCTGTGCTATTTTCTGTCCTTCTTCTTTAGCAATACTTCCATATATACTTAACTTCTTGAAAAATCTTCCATATAGCCTCCTTTATTCAAATATTAACAGTATAATTACTTTATCGACTTTTAGCAAGTCCAAGGTTACAGTTAGACAATAAATTATTTTAACGCCAAAAATGCGGCCATATTTCCTCTTATATCTCCCATTATTCTATGGGAATAAAGTAAATCCGGATTGCAGGCGGTACAAATATTTGATGTAAATATATTCTCCGGCAAAACTCCGGCCTCTTTTAAGACTATTTCATTCGCTTTCCAAAGTGAAAGTCTGAAATGATCTTTTCCGTCTTCTCTGAAAATACTCTCGATATCTTCCCTCTTAAAGTTTTTTGAAAACTCCTCATATACATCTTCACTTACCTGATAACAGTCTTGACAAATTCCCGGACCTATACAGGCAATTACATCCTTTGCACCCGTCCCGAAGTTTTTTGCCATCTCATCTATCATTACAGCACCCATTTTCTTACATGTGCCTCTCCAACCCGAATGCGCAAGTCCTATTACCTGTTTTTTACTGTCATAAAAATAAAGCGGAATACAGTCTGCAAAAAAGGCTCCCAAGGTAATGCCTCTCTCATTAGTTATCAGTCCGTCAATATTTCTATAATCTCTTTCAACCGATACTCCCTTACCCATGTCACTTTTATCCACTACTCTTACATTGGTGGAATGCTCCTGATATGAGAGCACAAAACTGTCTTCCTTTACACCAAGGGCTTTTGCCATTCTTTTATAATTTTCAAGTACACCCTCTTTATTATCCGGCTCTCTGCTAAAGCTTAAATTCATGGAGGCATAGGGGCCCTCACTTACTCCTCCTATCCTTGTAGAAAAACCCGTTAATAAGCCCGGTATATTTTTTTCCAATGCTTCAAACGAAAAATATTCCACTCCGTTTTTTGCCTTTTTTCAGTTTCAAAATATTTTTATCATTCTTTTTTAATATCTTTATGCTCAATAAAATGCTCCTTTTATCCAGTCTATCTTTTCGCCCATTATTCCTATACAGTCAAATCTTATACTATGTGTGAAATAATGCTTTTCATTAAGATAGTATCTTGCCAGTTTTTCTTATTTTTTTGTTGCTTAAAAATATCCCACAGACTCAAGCGGATATCCGAAGCTTTCATCTTTTCTGTATTTTACTTCTATAAATAATAATGTATTACCTTCTCTCGCAATAATATCTATCTCGCCGAATCTGTTTTGGTAGTTTCTTTCAAGTATTATAATACCTTTATTTTCAAGAAAAGAGGCAGCCATTGCCTCCCCCTTGTTTCCTATTTCTCTTTTATTCACTTACAAAGTTTCCTATAAATGATTTTTCTATGTATGTCACATGGTCCTATTCTCTTTAAAGCCGCTATATGTGTTGCCGTACCATAGCCCTTATTTGACGCAAAGCCGTACTCCGGATAAATTTTATCATACTCCGCCATAAGCCTGTCTCTGGTGACCTTTGCAAGTATACTCGCTGCGGCTATATTTACACTTTTTGCATCTCCTTTTACTATACCCACCTGCTTTATATTTATATCAGGTATATGTACGGCATCCACCAGTAAAACATCCGGTGTTTTTTCAAGTGCATGTATGGCCTCTCTCATTGCCTCATAAGTAGCCTGCAATATATTTATCTCGTCTATCAAAGTATTTGAAGCAATACCTATACCGTACGCTATGGCATTTTTGCTTTTATTTCATCAAATAAAAACATCTCTTCTTTTTTTCTGTCACCCTTTTTGGAATCATTTAAAAAGGAAGGAAGATGTCCTTTAGCAAAATTACCGCCGCCGCCACCACAGGACCTGCAAGCGGCCCCCTGCCTGCCTCGTCTATACCGGCAATATATGCCAAATCGCTGTATTTATTTTCAAATTCTCTCATGCCCTCAAGTCTTACTCTCTCAAGGGCCAGTTTTTTTCTTCACTTATTTTTCCTCATCCTGTTTTCCTACGGCATTTGTAATGTGATTCTTCCAAGCTTTCCGGATCTGAACTCATTTACAAAGATACCCGCCGCCTTATCATAGTCAAGTTCATTGCCTTTTTTGGTACAGCCTCTTAAGTTTGCTATTTTTTTATTAAAAACGGCATTTTCATCATCACCGTCTTGCATCTCAAATCTTTCTGCAAGTATCTCAGGCTTATTCTTTATAAACCATTTAATAAGCTCAAGTCCCAGCTCTCTAATATCTATGATCATATCGTTTATAGAGCCGATAAATGCTATCATCTCTCCCACAGTTTCATCTTCAAACTTTGGCCAAAAGTATTCCGGGAGTATCTAAAAGCTCTACCTGACCTTTAAGTTTTTATCCACTGATTTCCCTTGGTCACTCCCGGCTTATTTCCGGTCTTTGCCATGGCTCTTCCTGAAACCGAATTTATAAGTGTGGACTTACCGACATTCGGAATACCTGCCACCATTGCTCTTACGGGTCTGTTTTTAATTCCTCTCTTGGCATCTCTTTCTCTCTTATCCTTTGAAACATTCTCTATAGCCTTTATCAGTGCATTCACTCCGTTTTTCTTTCTGGAGTCCATAAACATACACTCATAACCCTGCTCCTTATAATGGCTTGCCCATCTATTGTTCGCACTCTCATCTGAGAGATCAGCCTTGTTTAATATAATAATTCTGGACTTATTGGATCCCAGTTCCATAATTTCCGGATTTCTTGTAGCCTCAGGTGCTCTGGCATCCGCCATCTCTATAATAATATCCACAAGTTTTATAGCATCCGACATAGCTCTTTTTGCCTTAGTCATATGACCCGGGTACCATTGTATCTTCATAAACTATCCTTTCATAAGGCTCTATTTTATAAAACCTATCCTTTTTACAGGCAATAATCTAATCCATGCATTACCTATAATCATATCTTCCGTTACATTTCCTATTGTTGAGATCCTTGAGTCTTCACTTCCGACTCTGTTATCACCCAATACAAAATATTCATTACTTGCCAACTTAATTTCGTCTGCAGCCAAACCGCCTGATGAAGCCTCAAAAAATTTATCCAATACTTCACCGTCTATATAAACCAAACCTTCTCTTATATTAACGCTTTCACCGGGAAGCCCTATGACTCTTCTGATACACACTCTTCCGTCTGTATTTTGAAATGCTATCAAATCATATCTTTTAGGTTTTAAAAAAGTATATGCGGCTTTATTTATAAGTACAGCCTCTCCCTGCTCTATCTGCGGTGACATGGACTGACCGACCATAAAGGTTTTTGCTCCAAATATATACACCACAAACCATGCAAGTGAAAGTATCACTGCCAATTGCATCAATATGTCCAGTATTATTAAAAAAATCTTGACTCTTGTTTTTATTTTTCATTTATTGACCTGTTTTTATTTTGTTTTTTTGTTAAACTGATTATAGCATAAATGATGTTAGGAGAAAACTATGGAATATCGTATAGAGCATGACTCTATGGGCAGTATTGAAGTACCTGTGGACAAATATTACGGCGCTCAAACAGCAAGAAGTCTTTCAAACTTTAAAATCGGTACCGAAAAAATTCCGGCGGAAGTGATACGAGCATTTGCATATCTGAAATCAGCCTGTGCCGCTACAAATCTTGAACTTGGAAAATTGACGGAGGAAAAAGTCGAACATTATAAATAAGGTTTGCAATGAAATACTTGAAGGTAAACTGGACGAGCACTTCCCGCTCTCAGTATGGCAAACCGGCAGCGGTACTCAGAGTAATATGAACGTAAATGAGGTAATCACCAATAGAGGCAATGAGATTTTGGGTAAAAAGATTTTGCATCCGAATGATGATGTAAATATGTCACAAAGTTCAAACGACACCTTCCCCGCCGCAATGCATATAGCCGCAGTTTTGGAAGTACAGGATAAGCTCCTCCCTTCTTTAGATAAGCTGATACTTGCATTTAAAAAGCTTGAAGAGGAAAATGAAGGAATTGTAAAATCCGGAAGAACACATTTACAGGATGCCACTCCTATCGCCTTTTCACAGGAGATAAGCGGATGGAGGTCTTCTCTTGAAAATGATTATACGCAAATAGAAAGTGCGCTTCCATTTATAAAAAAACTTGCTCTCGGTGCCACTGCGGTTGGTACGGGACTGAACGCTCCAAAGGGCTTTGATACTTTGGTTGCAAAGAATATCTCAAACCTTACCGGTAAAGACTTTGTTACCGACGGTAATAAATTTCATGCTTTAACTTCAAAGTCCGAACTTGCCTTTGTACATGGAGCACTTTCATCTCTTTCAGGTGATTTAATGAAAATAGCAAATGATATAAGATGGCTTTCAAGCGGACCAAGATGTGGTTTGGGTGAGATATTTATCCCTGAAAACGAACCCGGAAGCTCAATAATGCCCGGAAAAGTAAATCCTACACAGTGCGAGTCAATGACCATGGTATGTGTGCAGGTAATGTCAAATAATACGGCTGTAAATATGGCATCAAGCCAGGGTAATTTTGAGCTGAATGTGTTTATGCCTGTGCTTATCCATAACTTCCTTCAGTCTGTCAAAATTTTATCTGAAGGAATGGACTCATTCAGAATTCACTGTGTATGCGGTATCAAGGCAAACAAGCAAAAAATGCATGAAAATCTGCATAATTCTCTGATGCTTGTAACTGCCATCAGTCCATATATCGGATATGAGAATGCGGCAAAAGTTGCCAAGCTTGCACATGAGAAAAATATTTCTCTAAAAGAGGCAACTCTTGTCATGAATCTTATGACAGAGGAAAAATTTGATGAGGTATTTAAACCTGAAGAAATGATATAGAGGAAAGGATATTTATGGAACAAACTAAGAAGCAGGATATGACGAAGGGGAATATTACTCTCCAGCTTTTACTGTTCTTCTTCCCCATACTCCTTGGAACATTTTTCCAACAGCTTTACAACACTGCAGATGCGGTTATTGTCGGACAAAATGTAGGCAAGCTCGGACTGGCCGCCGTAGGTGGAACCACAAGTACAATAATAAATCTTTTTTATAGGTGTTTTTGTAGGATTATCCTCCGGCTTCAGTGTAATCGTCTCACAACACTATGGCGCAAAAAACGATAAGCTTGTAAGTATATGTGTTCATACTTCAATTGCATTTTCACTTATAGTGGGAATCATAGTAAGTATATTGGGCATAATATTTTCAAAGACAATGCTTTCAAATATGAATATTCCGGATGATATGATGTCTATGGCATTGCCCTATTTACAAATATATTTTATGGGACTTGCACCTAATCTTATCTACAATATGGGAGCCGGACTCCTTCGTGCTGTAGGTGATTCCAAAACTCCGCTTATATTCCTTGTTATAAGCTGTTTTGTGAATATAGTTCTAGATATTATATTGATACGCTATATGAATATGGGCGTAACAGGTGCAGCCATTGCAACCGTTACATCGCAAATAATCAGTGCCGCATTGGTCATCATAGTGCTCTATCACAGAAATGATGCATTAAAATTGAGGTTAAAGAGTTTACAAATAAATTTTTCGGAGCTCAGGAAAATGATAAGTATAGGTACTGCCGCAGGAATGCAGTCTGCCATGTACACCATTGCAAATATACTTATTCAGGCCTCTATAAACAGTCTCGGTACCGATACAATTGCCGCTTTTACCGCCTATGGTAAAATAGACACCCTCTTCTGGATGACTATACAGTCTCTCGGAATCTCCGTTACCACCTTCACCGGACAAAACTTCGGCTACGGTAATAAAGAAAGAGTAAAAAAAGGAATAATTTACGGAATGATTTTATCTGTCGTAGTTACCGGAATAGTAATGTTAATGTTAAAGCTCTTTGGAAGAAGTATTTATACCCTGTTTACTAAGGACGAGAATGTATTAAAGATAGGTACGGATATGCTGAATTTTATGGTTGTCGCATTCCCGACATATATTATTATTGAGATATTTTCAGGCTCACTCAGGGGAATAGGTGACAGCTGGATACCTATGATAATGACCGCCGGAGGTGTATGCGTACTTAGAATAGTCTGGATAATTGTAATGGTCCCGAAATTCCCGAATTTCTATACAATACTCTGGGCTTATCCTCTTTCATGGATCATCACCAGCACACTGTTTTTGATATACATGTTCGGATTCAGTAAGATGAAGCTTTGGTTAAAATCCAATATATATACTATTGATTAACAGAAAGGCTGTAACTTAAATTCATAAGTTACAGCCCCACTTTTTATCTCGGTTTTCTTACTTCTATACCTCTGGACTCTATGCTCTGCCTTATATTCAGCATTTGTTGGTCCGTATTTGCTATCACATCGGCACATTCCTTTAGCTGTCTTTCCACATCATCGGAGTCGATAAAATCCTTTTTGTATTTCAGCTGATGATCAAGACTTGCCCAAAAATCCATGGCAATAGTTCTTATCTGTACCTCAACCCTCATAGGCTGCTTTCTCTCTGAGAAAAATACCGGTATTTCAATAATAAGATGGTAAGAGCGATATCCGTTTTCCTTCGGCTTTTTTATATAATCCTTTACAGCAATCAGTTTTACATCGTCCTGTCTTGTAAGCATATTCGCCACTTCATAAATATCATCAAGAAATGAACAGATAACTCTTATACCTGCCACATCATCCAGATTATTGACTATTGAATCAAGTGTAAGCGGAAGTCCGCGCCTTTTTAACTTTTCCACAATGCTTTTCGGCTTTTTTACTCTTGATTTTATCACCTCTATAGGGTTTCTTCTGTTTTTAACAGACAGTTCATCGTTTAAAACTTCTAACTTTGTCTTTACTTCCCTGATTGCACAGGTATACATCATCATGGCCTCTTGAAATTTCTGTGCCATTTCGTGTATTTCTTCAGGTATCTGTACCAAATCGGGAACTTGTACAATGGACTGCTCCAATTCGTTATTCGGGTTATTTGATATATACATAAGCTCTCCACTTCTTTTGCATACTCTTACCGGTATATGCCGGTCAAAATAATTATTTTAAAATATAATCTGCCGCCTCATCAAACCACGGTGCCTCAACATATTCCACAAGACCTGCATCCACCTGTCTTGCCACCTCAGGGTCTATAGGCAGTTTTGCAAGCACCTTTAAACCTTCTTTTTTTGCAATCTCATCAATATGACTCTTTCCAAATATCTCATGTCTGCTTCCACAGTCAGGACATTCAAAATAGCTCATATTCTCAACAAGACCAAGTATCGGAACATTCATCTTCTTAGCCATGTTTACAGCCTTTGCAACTATCATCGAAACAAGTTCCTGAGGACTTGTAACTATTATAATTCCGTCAACCGGTATTGACTGGAAAACTGTAAGCGGAACATCACCTGTACCGGGTGGCATATCAACAAACATATAGTCGATATTATTCCATACTGTATCCTTCCAAAACTGCTTTTACAACACCTGCTATCACAGGACCTCTCCATATAACCGGATCTGTCTCATTCTCTAATATAAGATTTGTACTTACTACATTGATCCCTGTATTGGTAGCTGCCGGAATCATAAGCTGATCATATGTAACTCCCAGCTTGCCGCTAAGGCCAAATGCCTTAGGTATGGAAGGTCCTGTAATGTCGGCATCTATAATACCTACTCTAAAACCTTTTGACATTGCCTTAACAGCCATCAATGATGTCACAAGGCTTTTACCTACTCCACCTTTTCCGGAAACAATACCTATTACTTTGTTTACACTGCTTTGAGGGTCAAGTTCTTCCCTAAATTCATTATTTGCCATATTAAAACCGCATAGACTTATGTCTATGATTTCCTTTCTTACTTTTATGGTTACTCTAATGAGTACAAAGTAATTATACTAAAATAATCAATATTTTTCTATGCGTTTTGTTACATATCTGACTTTTTATATTTTAAATCTTCTCCACAACCTTTACATTGTCGCTGCCAAGTCTTTCGCCAAGTATCCTTACAGCCTCATCTGCGGGCACTCCCCACTCACCGCCAAGATCCTTTTTTGCTCTTTCTTTTTTCAGATATATAATTACGCTGTCATTTCCGCTCATCATACCTATATCTGTAAGAAGATTTCCAAGATCCTCTTCATAGCTTTCCTTATCGGCATACTGTATCCAAAGTTCTTTTTCACTCTTCCGAACTCTCTTACAGTATCTACTATGAGTTTGCCTTCCTCTTCTCCCGAGGTGTCAACTCTTCCCTTAACAAATACCTTTTCCACCCTCTACCAGCTCATTGCCGTAGTTTTTCAAATGCTTTAGGAAATACAACAAGTTCCACTCTCCCATACAGATCTTCCAGAGTGCATATTGCCATCATATCGCCTTTTTTTGGTAAATCTTTTATTTACCTCAACCAGCAATCCGCCAATGGTCAACTTAATTCCCGACTCTAAAGGAATCTCTCCGTTTTTCATCAGGATAAAAGTCAATACTTCTTGCATCGGAGTGCTTTTTCCAAAAAGTAAAATATATTCTTCCAGAGGATGTCCGCTGACGTACATTCCCATAACTTCCATCTCATATTTTAGAAGTTCTTCTTTCGGATACTCTTCTATATGAATAAGTTCAGACACAAAGCTATCCTTATCCTCTTCACTTACCACATCAAAAAATGACATCTGACCCGGTATTACCGCCCTGCTCTCCTTGGACTTCTTATCTATGAAAAGTTCCGCATTCAAGATCTTTTCATGTCTGTTTCCCTCCATACCGTCAAGCGCTCCCTGACTTTATAAAGCCTTCAATACTTCTCTTATTCAAATCCTTTTGCGGAAGCCTGTTTATAAAGTTTTCAAGAGAAAGAAATTTTCCGTTTAAAGTCCTCTCTCTTACAATCGCATCAGATACCGCTTTTCCGACACCTTTTATGGTAGACAGTCCGAATCTTATGCCGTCCTTATCTACACTGAATGCTCCCTCACCAAGATTTACATCCGGAGGCAATATCTTTATACCCATATCAGAAAGACCACCCATATATTCAATAAGCTTGGTCGGATTATCACTTACGGAAGTAAGTGAAGCCGCCATAAACTCTTTCGGATAATAATATTTCAAATATGCGGTCTGATATGAAACCACAGCGTAGCATGCCGCATGTGATTTGTTGAAGGCATAGCTTGCAAAGTCGATCATTTCATCAAAGATTCTGTTTGCTATTTCTTCTTTTATACCGTTATTTATACAACCCTTGATACCCTTTTCTTCATTTCCGTATACGAAGTTCTTTCGCTCCATCTCCATAATATGTGCCTTTTTCTTACTCATGGCACGGCGAACCTCATCACTTCCGCCCATGGTATATCCTGCCAAATCACGCACAATCTGCATTACCTGCTCCTGATATACTATACAGCCATAGGTAGGCTCAAGTATGGAAATAAGTTGTGGCGTATCATAACTTACTTTATCTTTGTTGTTCTTACCTGCAATATATTTCGGTATAAAATCCATAGGTCCCGGACGATAAAGTGAAATACCGGCAATTATATCCTCAAGATTTTCAGGTTTTAATCGCTTCATAAAGCTTTGCATTCCGCGGCTCTCCAGCTGAAATACCGCATCTGTCCTTCCTGTGGATATAAATTCATATACCTTTTTATCATCATAGTCGATATTTTTTAAGTCGATATCTATACCGTGATTTTTCTTTATCATTGCCAGTGCATTTTGAAGTACTGTAAGTGTGCGCAGTCCCAAAAAGTCCATCTTTAAAAGACCGAGCTCCTCCAAGGTCGTCATGGTAAACTGCGTTGTAACCGCATTATCCACTCCAAGTGCAAGCGGTACATATTCTTCAACAGCCTTTTTTGAGATTACAACACCTGCCGCATGAATACTTGCATGTCTTGGGAGTCCCTCAAGCTTCAAACTGTAATTTATAAGTTCATGAACCACTTCATCACTGTCATACAGTTCTTTAAGTTCCTTATTTCTCTCAAGTGCAAGCCCCAAAGTAATATCCTTATCCATTGGTATCATCTTTGCAATACTGTCACATCTGGCATATGGAATCTCCATAGCTCTTCCGACATCCCTGATAACACCTCTTGCCTGCAAGGTACCGAAGGTTATTATCTGGCATACTCTTTCACTGCCGTATTTGTTTACCACGTATTCAATAACTTCACCACGTCTTTCATCCGCAAAGTCCACGTCTATATCGGGCATGGAAACTCTCTCCGGATTTAAAAATCTCTCAAAGATAAGATTATATTTTTATCGGATCGATATCTGTGATTCCAAGACAGTATGATACTACACTTCCTGCTGCAGAACCTCTTCCCGGTCCTACCGAGATACCCTTGCTTCTTGCATAATTTATATAGTCCCAAACTATCAAAAAATAGTCTATATAGCCCATTTTTTCTATTACGCCAAGCTCATAGTACATTCTGCTCTTTATTTCTTCTCTGTTTGGATAATCGTTCGGGTAATTTCTTTCAAAGCCGCTTTGACACAGACTTTCCAAATATTCCTTTGCCGACATTTGATTCGGCACAGGATATTCAGGCAATTTGGTCTCACCGAATTTTATTTCCACATCACACATATCCGCTATCTTACCGGTATTTTCAACAGCATCTATTGCATATGGAAATAGTGCCTTCATCTCATCTTCGGACTTTAAGAAAAATTGTCCGCCCTCATATCTCATTCTGTCCGGATCGGACACTGTCTTACCGGTCTGTATACATAAGAGTATATCATGTGCCTTAGCGTCCTCGGCATTTATATAGTGTATATCATTGGTTGCCACAAGCGGAATATCTAACTCTTTTCCGATTTTTACGAGAACCTGATTTACATACTTTTGCTCAGGAATTCCATGGTTTTGAAGCTCCAAATAAAAAGAAGCATCACCAAACAAATCCTTATATTTTTGTGCGGCCTTTCTTGCATCATCCTCTCTTCCTCTTGATATAAGCTTTGGGATTTCACCTGCCAAACATGCCGAAAGCGCTATTATACCCTCGTGATATTCCTGTAACAGTTCAAAGTCTATTCTCGGTTTATAATAAAAACCTTCGGTAAAACCTTTTGAAACTATCTTTGTCAGATTCTCATAGCCCTTATTATTTTTTGCCAGTAAAATAAGGTGATAGTATCTATCTCCCTGCTTTGCCTGCTTTTCAAATCTTGATGAAGGGCTTACATACACTTCACAACCAAGTATCGGTTTGATACCCTGTGCCTTTGCCTCTTTATAAAAATCTATGACTCCATACATCACTCCATGATCTGTAATGGCAAGTGATGTCATATTGAGTTCTTTTGCTCTACTTTATTATCTCTTTTTATCTTACAGGATCCGTCCAATAATGAATATCCTGTATGTACATGTAGATGTGTAAAAGACATATTTCTCCTCTTTTTTCATTCAATACTTATTATATTATATCATATTTTTGGGAAATTGGAGAGTATCTGTAAAAAAATCAATATTGATTATATTGTGTAAATATATTTTTATGTAACTTTTCTTGTATTTTTCTTTACAAATGCTATAATAAATTCATCAATATAAGAAAGGAGAAGTTTTATGGCACAGACCGTTAATGTAAACTTTCGTCTGGATGAGGCGGATAAAAAGAGAATGGAAAATGTTTGTAATGAGCTTGGACTTTCTATGAGTGCGGCCTTTTACTATATTTGCCAAGAAAGTTGGCAGAGAGCATCGTATACCTTTTGAAGTCTCTATGGATCCGTTTTATTCAGAGAATAATGTAGCTCATTTACGCCGAGGAGTGACTGCCCTTAACGCCGGACTTGGTGTAGAGCATGATATTATAGAGGAGTAAAACTTATGCATAAAATATGGTTTGATGAAGCATGGGAAGACTACCTTTATTGGCAAAAGTCAGGACAATTCTATCCTGTCGTGGACATTATAATTAATATAATGGGAGATATCACAAAATATAAAAAAATTTTATGATATCTCCCTTTTTAAACAATGGACCGCTTATAGATAATCTATTTACAACAGTCATGCTTTCCATTAAGATTCCTGTACGCATATAAAAGTACATCATTATCTACACTGTTAAATTCTATAAAGCATATATCTCCTACATTAATTTTTTTATTTTTATCATAAACTTTTTGCATTTGATATATCTACACATTCCGTAGCTACAGATACAGCATCTAATTCTGAAATAAAACCTGTATACATTTCTTCATCCGAATCTATCATAACAGTTGATATTCGTTTACTCGAAATTATATATTCGAGGATATTTTCAATAGATATTTCACCGTCCAAGTCATTCATAGATACCGTTTTTGTCTCTTTACCCTTCCAGTAATCTATATATAATTTCATTTTTGGCTAAATATTCCGTACCCTCAAGACATGAGCTTATTATTTTCTTTTTAAAAACATAAATTCCTGCTTCTCTCCCCTGATCATCATACGCTTTAAATATACAGATATCATCATTTTTGATATAGCAGATATCCTACGCTAAAAGCTTTCATCATCGGTTGAGTATATCTCATATAGCTTTCCTATTTCCATACTCGCCACTATATTCTCGCTCCAAATCTTCAATCAAATATTCATCACTCATACAATGCATATCGGAAATCCCTTTACTCATCAATTCATATGTAAATGAGTGATAAAAAAATCTAAAGATTCCTCAATTGAAATGCTTTTTCGTGCAAAAGTTTTCTATAATACGTGCATATTTCTTTTTGTAATAACACAGGATTTGCATTCATACCGGCAGACCTCTTTTCTTCATCACATCCAGAATATCTTCAATAATATAATCCTTGCCCTGTGTATGTAATACATCATATGACGGTACTATATAACTGTTTAATATATCGCTGTCCTCTGTCAATATTTGATATACTTCTTCCGTCTTTTTCCCAGCTTTTTGCAATACCTTCTATACAAAATAACACATATTCCAAAAACAGAAATATCATATATTATTTCTCTCTCCATAAATACCCTAGTACCTGTTCATTCTCCCCTTATTCATCACATATCCAAGCAGAGCACCTACTATACCTCCGAGGATATGAGTAAGATTTGAAATATTGTCCTGTACAAAGAATCCTTGATATATCTGCTCTCCGATATATAAAAGCGCTACAAGAATAAATGTAAAAGGAATTTTTCCTTCTTTAAATCCTGCAAATGATGAAAGCAGTATAAATGCAAACACTACACCGCTTGCTCCAAGCAATCCTGAAGACGGGAATACAAAGAAATGTACCAATCCTGTTACAAGTGCAGTTGCAAGAATAACAAAGAGTATATTTGCCGAACCGTACTTTCTTCAAGCATCGGTCCTATTACAAGTATCAGCATTATATTACCAAGGAAATGATCAAGATTTGCATGACCAAGTACATGTCCAAAAAATCTGATATATGTAAGAGGATTTATAAAAGACGATCTGTATACACTAAAGAAAAGTCTTGTGGAAAGTCCTCCCGTAATAACATCCATTACAAATACTATAAAGCTCAAAATAACAAATCCCAATATAACCGGTGAATTGAATGAAATTTTTAATTTATTGTCCATATTTTCTCCTTGACTTAGGTTTAACTAACCTGTTCTAAAAAAGGGCGGATCAACCACCCTTTTTATCTACTCTATCAACAGCTTCAACTATGTGAATGCGCATCTTTGAATTTGATGCCCTATCTCCCTCTATGTAGAGTATATATTCAACATAGACATTTATCTCTTCTTCGTTCATATCTATGAGCAGAAGCTTTGTCTCTGTTTCCATATCCAATCTTCCAAAGGGAGTGTCATATATTGTTTTGTACCTACTGTTATTGGCAAATACCATCTTGGAATTTACCACACCCTCTTTGATAATTTCAACCCTGTTCTTCTTTACTATTATTGTATTAAGGATAATTTCATCAAAACCTTGGGCTTCTTCCACGTAAGTTATTTTGTGTATATCACCATCAATATAGTGATTTCCTGAAATATTCACGGCAATAGGATCGTTCTCATCATACCTCAAATGAGAGCCGCTAATCTCAATATCTACAAATTCTTTCATAATCTTCTACCTTAAAACCATAGTAGAAGCCGCAATGCGGTCTCTACCCAACCCTAAGCTACCACTGGTTGTTATGCAAATATCAAGTTTAAAATAAAAGAATGATAGTTTACTAGAAAAATGTATCTCCCCACTATTCTATATAAAATAACCTTAAATAAAAAACTGATAACTATGCTCAACAAAGAATGCCTGTCTGCTTTATGTACACTCTTGTCTAGCCAATCCAATTTGTATGCATTCTGCAAAGCTTTAAATGTTTTTTAATCGTAACAATACTTTATTGTCACTAAAATTCCTCTATATTGACTATACCGGCCTTCTTTACTATGCCGGGCATAATAGAAGATGCAAAATCACTAAATCTTTCCGCCATATCACTGACATAAAAGTCATGAAAAACTTCGCCGTCATCCACGGCACAAAGATTCTCACGCTCCAACAAAGATTTCAATTCCTTCGCGGTCTCATATGCAGGATTTACAAGGGAAACTTCCTCTCCCATAATCCTTCCAAAAGTCTTATACAGTAAAGGATAATGGGTACATCCCAATACCAGACTGTCAATATGTCTGCTCTTTAATTCACTAACATACCTTGAAATAATCTCATCTGTAACTCTGTCATTTATAAGTCCCTCTTCTACCAAAGGAACCAAAAGCGGACAGGCCTTTTGTATTACTTCAAGTTCATTATTTATCTGATGAATAGTTTTCTCATATATACCGCTTGATATTGTTCCGCTGGTACCCACAACTCCAATCCTTCCCACCTTTGTGGTTTCGGCGGCGGTTATGGCACCTGCATGAATAACACCCATAATCGGTATATCAATCTCTGTCTTTAATATGTCAAGCGCAAAAGCACTGGCGGTATTGCACGCAATCACAATAGCTTTTACATTTTTTGTCTGTAAAAATTTTACAATCTGTCCGGAGTATTTAATAATAGTATCTCTTGACTTGGAGCCGTATGGAACTCTTGCCGTATCTCCAAAATAAACAGTACTTTCATTTGGCATCTGCGACACTATTTCCCTTGCTACCGTAAGCCCTCCGACACCTGAATCAAATATTCCTATAGGTAAATTCAAGAAAAATCACCTTCTCTCAAAAGCCAAATCAATAAGTTTGTCAATCAGCTCTTTCTTTCCGATACCTGCAGCCTCAAATAACATAGGATACATACTTATTGCGGTAAATCCGGGCATTGTATTTATCTCATTAAATACAATTTCTCCATCTTCCTTTGCAAAGAAGTCCACTCTTGAAAGTCCGAATCCGTCCAAAGCTGTAAAAATCTTTTTTGCGCACTCAGGAAGTTTTTCTCTTACTCCGTCAGGAAGCTTTGAGTCAAGCAATGTGAGTGAATCCAGCTTATATTTTGCATCATAATCATAGAATGTTGCCGCCGATTTTATCTCACCGACTCCGCTTGCCATTACATCTCCCGGCTTACCAAGTACTCCGCATTCCACCTCATGTCCCACTATAGTTTCTTCCACAAGAACTTTTCTGTCATGATTTAGAGCTTCTTTTATACCTTTTTCCAGTTCCTCTCTGTTTGTGGCTTTTGATACACCCTTGAGGAACCGGCGTTTGAAGGCTTTACAAATACCGGATAGTCAAATCTGTTTTCAATCCTCTTTATTACTCCTTCAAAATCCTCCCTCGCTTCATAGTCAAGTACCGGCTCATATGCGGCCTGTCTTATACCGAGCTTGTCAACAACAAGTTTTGTATAGAGCTTGTCCATACCTACGGCACTGGCTAAAACTCCACACCCTACATAGGGAATCTTTGCAAGTTCCAACAGTCCTTGAACAGTACCGTCTTCACCATAGAGTCCATGCAGTACAGGGAATACCACATCCACATGAATTTCTTTATATTCCCCATCTGTCTCTACTATTATACACTTTTTTGTTGCATCAGGCAAAATAAATGCACAATTCTTTGAATTAATCCAACTTCCGTCTTTCATTGAAGATATATTCTCAACCTTGAGCCATTTACCTTCCTTAGTGATACCGATTAAAATGAGCTCATATTTATCAGTATCCACCTGTTTTGATATATTGGTTGCAGATATTACAGATATCTCATGTTCAGAGGACTGTCCTCCGAATATTATCACTAATTTCCTCATTATTTTGTAGGTGTCTCCTTGATCTTCTTGGAAACATTCACCTCCTGATTATTTATATGCTCGGCAATGATTCTCTTAGCCTCCGACTTGTCTCTGCACTTTAGCGCCTTTAATATCATCTCATGCTCTTCCATAAGCTGATTTCTTGTCGCTTCAGCCTTTACATATTCAAGTCTGTAACGATACATCTGCTCACGTAGATTATTTATCATCTGTACCAGCTTATCATTGCCTGTGCTTGTAAATATTATATCATGAAATTTCTCATCTGCACGTGCAATATCAATAATATCTTTATTTTCTATTGAATCAACAAATTCCTCTTCAGCCTGCTCAAGCTCATTTAACTCATCATCCGTAATCTTTGTACAAGAAAGTTCTATTGCAAGCTCCTCCAAGGCTCTTCTCACTTCCAGAGTATCTCTAAGATTCTTTTCGGTAATCCCTGCAACCTCTGCACCCTTTCTCGGAATCATAAGCACAAGGCCTTCAAGTTCAAGCATTCTTATAGCTTCTCTTATAGGTGTTCTTGACACTCCAAGCTTCTTTGAGAGAGCTATCTCCATAAGTCTCTCACCCGGCTGCAACTCTCCTCTTAGAATTGCCTGTCTTAAAGTTTTTAAAAACCACATCTCTCAGTGGCATATATTCATCTCCATCTGTATGCGAAAAAAAGCTGTCATTGTATCCTCCATATATCTTTCTATAGTGTATTTGTAATCTGTATATAATTTATTCTGTCGTCTTTTTCCAATATTTCTTTGGTCTTTATCATATCCTCATCATTTTCATAGATACCGAATATTGCAGTTCCGCTTCCGCTCATAAGAGCTCCAAGACAATTGTTATCAAGCATCTTTTGCTTGATATCCGCTATTAAAGGCAAAAGTCTTATAGAAGGCACCTCCAAAATATTGTCGAGTCTCCCGGCGATTTTTTCTATCTTTGTCTTATCGGCTTCATCACTCTCTATAACCGAAACCATTTCACCTACATCTTTATGTATAAATCCTGCCTTATTAAGGCCGTCTATATCAAGGCTCTCATATACCTTTTTTGTAGAAAGCCCCGCTTTAGGTTTTACTATTAAAAGTTTCATTTTCGGTAAAGGGCTTAATCGCCTAAGCTTTTCTCCGATTCCGCTTGCCAGTACCGTTCCTCCCATTATACAAAAAGGTATATCCGCACCGAGGCTTGCTCCAAGCTCCAAAAAGTCTCTCATCACTTACACCGAGTGTAAAAAGCTCATTTACCGCTTTTAATGTAGCAGCCGCATCTGCACTTCCCCCTGCCATACCTGCTTCCATCGGGATATTCTTTTCCAGCAAAACCTCCACTCCGAATGTCTTTCCGGTTTCCTTTTGCAAAAGCGCTATGGCCTTGTATATAAGATTGGTCTCATCCATTGCCAAATCCGTATTGTATGATTTAAGTAATATCTTTTTTTCTTCAAGTTCTTTAATTTCAAGTACGTCAAATATATCAACATTTGTCATAACCATTTCTACTTCATGGTAACCGTTTTTCTTTTTCTTCTCAGTACATCCAAGCATAAATTAATTTTTTGCAAATGCCTTCACTTTCATTCAATAAACCTCTGTATTTTTACTGCCCCTAAAAAAATATTGTTCCTAAAATTATACATTAAAATTTGTATAAAAAAACAACAGTTAGGTTTTTTTCTAACCTACATATGCAATTAAACATCACTCTATTAAAATTTCATTTATTATCACACCAAGTTTTTTTAGCAAAACTAATCGATGCTTTATTTGATTTGTCTATTTGTGCATATACCTCAATTATTTTTTTACAGACTCTCTTAAGTAATCAAGCAAATACCTGCATACTTTTAAATGTATATCCGCACCTTCGGTATCTTTCTTCAGTCATATATGAAATATAACATTTTCCGTCTTTATTGTAAAAATCCCTGCCAGACCCATGAACCCGTTATCATTTTCAAATACATATAATCCGTAGCCGTAGAAATCGTAGTGAAAGGAAATATATTCCTGTAGGTCATTTTTTTGTTTTAAAAGTAAATTCTCTAAATTTAGATAAAAATTTCAAAGTCGTCGGGTTTCATCTCACGAATATTTATACCTTCCACCTTGCCTATATTAAAAGGCATACCCAAAGTTCTGCAGGCAACCTTCTTTATATATTCCTCATCAATGTCTTCAAGACTTTCCACCGCATATTTTGAAACCGATATATCTATATCTTCTTTACCGAGTACAGCAATTGTGGCCTTGTGAGAGTTAAATGCCTCCCACAAAGCCACATTTTCATCAGATATTAATATATCACAATGCTGTCCTGAAATATTAACACTTTTCAGGAGCTTCATAAGTCTCGCCGAATGTATCAACTGTCATAGTTGCAATCTTCTGCTCTGTATTCGGTCTGTCATTGTAATCTGTATCTGCAGCTGCAATTCTGTCAACTACATCCATTCCCTCGATTACCATTCCGAATGCGGCATATGCTCCGTCTAAATGAGGTGCATCCTGATGCATTATAAAGAACTGTGAACCTGCCGAATTCGGGCTCATAGCTCTTGCCATTGATATAACTCCTCTGCTGTGTGCCAAATCATTCTGGAATCCGTTCTGATTAAACTCTCCCTTGATTTGATAGTCAGGACCGCCCATTCCGTTTCCCTGTGGGCATCCGCCCTGTATCATAAATCCTGAAATTACTCTGTGGAATGTAAGTCCGTCATAGAACTTCTCATTGATCAGGCTGATAAAGTTTCTTACAGTGTTTGGAGCTACCTCAGGATAAAGTTCGATTTTGATTACTGAGCCGTCTGTCATTGTTAATGTTACTATTGGGTTTTTCATGTTTTCTCTCCTTTATAATCCCAATAAAGTCACCCGAATGTATACATCCTTGTGACTTTATTTATAGGACCTTTACGGTCATTCATTTATCTGTATTTTACCATAATTCTACTTATTTTTGTATAAAAAAGTATGCTAATTTATTAATTATTTTACTATCTCGACCTGCATTGTATTTGTATATTTTGCAGGTCCTCTCTCAATTTTATCAGGTATGATGCCTGCCGTAATTACTACAAGATCATTTTCCTTAATGTATTTTCCTGATTTTAATATCTCAACTGATGATGATATAAGCTCATCTGTAGTGTCCGCTCTCTTTGCCCATACAGGAACTACACCGTATAAAAGCTGCATCTGACGAACTGTTGAAATACTTGGACTCATTCCGTAAACAGGTATACTTGATCTCCACTTTGAAAGCATTCTTGTGGTAAATCCTGTGATTGAAGGCGCTATTATTGCTTTTGCATCCAATTGGTCTGCTGTATATACTGCTGCATAGCCAACCTGGTTTGAAATATTCTTCTTATCCATCTTGTTTACTTTTCTGCCTCTGTAAAGTGCATGGTCAAGATGTATCTCCGTCTCTTTTGCTATCTTTACCATCATCTTGAGTGCTTCAAGAGGGTATTTACCCATTGCGGACTCACCTGAAAGCATTATTGCATCTGTACCGTCATATATGGCATTTGCAACGTCTGAAACTTCAGCTCTTGTCGGTCTTGGATTTCTTATCATTGAATCAAGCATCTGAGTAGCTGTAATTACAGGCTTTCCTGCCACAGAACATTTTTTTCAATAATCTTTTTTTCTGTATAAAAAGGCAATTTTGCGGCATCGATCTCAACACCCATATCACCTCTTGCAACCATGATACCGTCACTTGCTTCGATGATATCGTCCATGTTGTCGATACCTTCCTGGTTTTCAATCTTTGAAATAATCTGGATAGTTGAACCCTTCTCCTTTAATATTTCTCTAATCTGACGAACCGCATCTCCGTTTCTTATAAAAGAGGCCGCAATAAAGTCAAAACCGTTGTCACAGGCAAATTTTACATCTTCGATATCCTTCTGCGTAAGTGCAGGCAGCTTTATAGAAACTCCCGGTACATTTACACCCTTTTTCTCTCCAAGCTCACCGCCGTTTAGAATTTTCGTATGTATATCGGCTCCTTCAACAGATATTACCTCAAGCTCGATAAGACCGTCATCTATAAGTATCCTGTCTCCCGCCTTTACATCATCATTAAGACCGCTGTAATTGATAAAACCTTTCTTATCATTTCCCACACATTCGTTTATTGTAAGTGTATATTCATTTCCCGCTACTAAAGTTACCTTCTGACCGCCTTCAAGTAAACCTGTTCTTATTTCAGGACCCTTTGTATCAAGTAGAGCAGCCACATGCTTTCCTGTTTCTTCTCTAACTTCTCTCAGTATATTCAGTCTGCCAAGATGCTCCTCATAATCACCATGTGAAAAATTGAATCTGGCAACATCCATCCCTGCAATCGCCATATCTTTCATAAGCTTTTTATCATTTGTGTTTGGACCCATGGTACAGATAATCTTTGTTCTCTTCATTTCTTTTCCTCTTTATTTTTATAAGCGTAAATACTACCGCTCATTTTTTTAAATGTATCAAGATATATTTAAAAAAATAAACGGCAAACCAATAATACTTCAAAATACGGATGTAAGCTCTATTCCACATGAATATGTGTATATAAATGGTCTGAGCAATACTCCAAATTTCCCTTACATTTAGAACAGAATCTAAACTCCAGTGTATCGTCATCTTTTTCGGTTCTTCCACAAACCGCACATTTATGTATCGACTCACCTGCCGGTCTTATCTTGGCCGCCTTTTTAAATTTCGCCCTTCCGGCTATACTCTTCGGTGATATTCTATACCAGTTTCTTGTAAGTAAATAGAATATTATAAAGTTGAACAAGCTAAGTCCTATTGATACCTTTGTAATGACGCCACCCATTATAAAGCTATATGCTTCAATAAGTAAATATACAAATGCCAAATATTTTGCCTTTATCGGTAATACAAAGTATACATAAAAGCTCATCTCAGGATAAGTTACTGCAAAAGCCAAAAATATTGACATATTAAGGCTGTCGGGTGTAAGCGGAAACATGCTTACAGCATCTCCGTATATTGCATACAGCACAAATGCTCCGACAATAAGGAAGAAATATCCCATAAACATGTAGAGATTAAATCTGAAACTTCCCCAAACCCTTTCAAGATTGCTTCCGAGATTATAATACAAATACAGCATTATAGCCCCGAAAAATATACTTTGATCCGGTGCATACATAGTCCATGTAATAAGTCTCCACACCTGACCCGAAAGTATTTTAGGTATATCCAATGATAAATAATTATAATATATTTCAATATTTATCAAGGATATAGCAAAAACCTATACTATATAATACAGTCAGATACATCATCAAATTTCTGATTGCATATCTGCCGAATTTTTCTTTCCAATTTTTCTAAAAAAACCCATCGCACTCCTTTTCTTACATCTATTTTTTTGATGGACTTTGTGTATTAAAGCCTTTTTGCCAAAGAACACGCGCTTATTATAACATTTATACTGCTTGTATGTAAATGATTTGAGTTTTTTTAGTATACACCTAAAAATATTTTTTTGTTGACATAATAAAAAAATTTTATATTAGAATTCAAAAAAATAATCAAACCTGACTTCCGTCGTTTCTCTCAAAACCTAGTACTCTAGGTGTCCAAGAGCATGCAGTTTTGAAAGAAATTGTCGACTTCAGATTTGGTTAAATAGAGGGCATCAAGGTTACTAAAAACCAACCAGTTTTTTTAATCTTTTTCGTTAATAGCCTGATCTCTTGATATATTAATATATGTATTATCACCTTTATTTACCACCCTAAAATCACGCATAAAGTTGATCAAGTCATAAGAGTTTATTTTATTCTTGAAGCACTTGATTTCCAATACTCTTAAAAGAAACAAGCTAAGGTAGCATATCAAAAAAATGCCCATAGATTGTTTCTTTTTTTCTGTAAATAAACAGGTCTTGCATCCAGGTATGATTTTGTAAGTCTAAAAAGATTCCTCGATTTTCCATAGGCTATGGTATGTTTTTGTATACCTGTAAAGGCTCCATATCTATCTCAGATGTAACTAAAAAGATTATATCCTGCATATTTAAGGTCTTCATCAATCTTAGATTTATTTAAATCTATTATAGGCTTTTATAGTCTTGCCTGCACTATCTTTTTGTTATGATGTCTACATACTTAGCACAATCTCCAAGTTCATCTTTTGCTATATTTTTTTGTATGTAGAAAACTTTGAAGCTTTTATCAACCATCTTCATTATTTCAAGCCTTTGTTTTTTGCAAGATTAGGATTATAAGAGACGATACGCTTTTTCTTTTTACAGAGAACCTTGTAACACTTTCTTTTCCTGTTTCCGGATCAATCTCTTTAAAACTATAATCAAAGCTGTCAATACATGATTTAAGACGAAAAGATATATTACCTCTTTCATCAGTATAATTAGAAAAGACATTTGTATCATTCTCAAGTAGAACCCATTTCTTTTTCCTTTTTCACTTAGATTCTTACCATGTATTGATTTTTGAGAATATATAGCCGTCATTAGCTTCTTTACCGGCAGCATAAATATTTCTTGCACAATTAAGGCCTTTATCAGCCACCTGTATGGTCTTACCTGATACGTTATGTCGTTGCTTCATTTCTTCAATAACTTTTTCTGATATATGGTTTTTTTCCGATTCATTGCCGGGATACATTTGCATGGAGACAGGTACCAGATCAGCGTCTAAAAAGCAAAGCTTGCCCTATTATCGGAGAGTGTCTGTTCTCTTTTGAAGGTCCCTTTTGCTTATCATCACTAGGGATATCAATTTCAAAGTAATAATTAGTACAATCGAAAAAAATACATTGCTTAAATCTCTTTTTAAAAATACTTTTTCATAAGAGTGATTAAACAAATCAATATACTTCTTATAAGACTCTCCTATGAAAGAACACCCGTCATATACTTGGTCTTCAGAGATGGTTGAACTGCCATAAAGGTATGGAAATACATGAGAGGCTGTCTTTGACTTAGAGCATGGTGATATAATCCTTGCATAAATAAGTTGTGTAATTAAATCAAATACAGAAAACTGAAAACGCATTTGAGAAGCAAGTATATCAATAGTATCCTTAACATCAAGCTCATCAATTATAGAGGATAGCAAAAAGTGTCCTATATTAAGTTCAACAGGAGAGGAAAATGCACGAGGACGTGACTCTTCAGAAAGAGCTTTTGTTCTATTCTCGTTTTGCTCTTTTACGTAGTCACTGTAAAATTTAATGGGATCCGGAATCTCATCTGAAATCAAATCTTCAACATAACCAAAAGATTTTACATTTCTTGTTCTTGGTTGCTTTTTATCCTTATCCCAAAATGATTCATACATCTGAAGATAAGTCCCTTTTTTCTTCTTTTCTTTTCTCAAAAAATAAGCCATAACCACCTCTAAAACAAAAAGTACTATGAAGTACTATGATTATAACATACTTTTAAAAATTAATCAAAATTTTTGAATATTTTTGTACAAGAAAAAGCCTTTTAAAATAAAGGGGTTAAAAAGAATTGTGTAAAATTAAATAGGTTATTAGAAATTTAAAACGTCGGAACTTTCATAGTACTTCGACGGAAGACGGGAAAAGTATTTTTAGGTATATCCAATGATAAATAATTATAATATATTTCAATATTTATCAAGGATATAGCAAAACCTATACTATATAATACAGTCAGATACATCATCAAATTTCTGATTGCATATCTGCCGAATTTTTCTTTCCAATTTTTTTCTAAAAAAACCCATCGCACTCCTTTCTTACATCTATTTTTTTGATGGACTTTGTGTATTAAAAGCCTTTTTGCCAAAGAATACGCGCCTATTATAACATTTATACTGCTTGTATGTAAATGATTTGAGTTTTTTTAGTATACACCTAAAAAAATATTTTTAGTATACACCTAAAAAAATATTTTTTTGTTGACATAATAAAAAAATTTTATATTAGAATTCAAAAAAATAATCAAGCCGTTGATATGGAGATAAAGTTAGTCATGACTTCACAGAGAGTCCGGGAAGGTGAGAGCCGGATAAGAAACAGTCTAGCAAATGGACCATGGAGGGTGTAGTCAAATGCTTCGGCAAAGTATACTACAACGTACGCATACGTCAGTTGCAAGGGATATGTAGGTATCTTAAAGTGCACAGGTCATACTGTGAATCAAGGTGGCACCGCGATTTTTTATTGTTGAAATTTCGTCCTTGACAAATATCAGCCTTTTTAGGTTTTTATTTGTCAGGGACTTTTTTATTTACTCAGGAGGACTTATGGTTTTTATATTAAAAGCAGGCATCAGTGAAGAGGCGATACAGAACTTTAGAAAAGAATTTGAAGATATAGGATTTGATACAATATATGCACCGGGAACTGAACATACGGCAGTTTGCTTAATCGGCAACACTTCAAAAATAGATATGGACACTATAGTAGCAACCCATCCTATAGTTGACTACGGAAAAAGAGTTACTGAAACATATAAGGCTGCAGGCAGAACCGTTCATCCCTGATGATACCGTCATAAAGGTAAACGACATCAGTATAGGTACCGGTACATTTACCGTTATTGCAGGGCCTTGCAGTGTGGAAACAAGAGATCAGATTACAATGGTTGCAAGAAGTATTAAAGACAGCGGAGCTGTAATACTTCGTGGAGGAGCATTTAAACCGAGAACTTCTCCTTACGCTTTCCAGGGACTCGGTAAGGAAGGTATTGACTTTTTGGAAAGTGCCAAGGCCGCAGTCAATATTCCGATTATCTCTGAGGTTATGAATCAGACACAATTACCGCTTTTTGAGAATGTGGACATTATTCAAATAGGTGCCAGAAATATGCAAAACTTTGATTTACTTAAGGAAGTCGGAAAGTTGAAAAAGCCTATACTTTTAAAGCGTGGACTTTGCAACACTATTGAGGAATTCCTTATGAGTGCCGAATATATCATGGCATCAGGCAATGAAAATGTCATACTTTGTGAGCGAGGTATCAGAACCTTTGAGACTGCCACCAGAAATACTTTTAGATCTTGGAGCGGTCGCACTTTTAAAAGAGAAAACCCATCTTCCGGTACTGGTGGATCCAAGCCATGCGGTGGGCATCAGATCGCTTGTACCGCCGCTTGCAAAGGCTGCACTTGCTGTAGGTGCTGACGGCATTATGGTTGAGGTACACAATGATCCGGCTAAAGCATTATGTGACGGTGCGCAATCACTTGACCTTGATCAGTTCGCTGCCCTTATGGATGAAATCAAAAAAAGAGTTGTACTTGAAGGAAGGACATTATAGTATGTATTACCCTACATTAAATGAAATAGAAAAAAATAAAAAGAAAAACAAAGAATACACTCTCGCACCGGTCAGTATGGAAATATTATCCGACTTTATCACACCTATTGAAGCTATAAGGATTCTAAAGAAAGCATCTACACATGCCTATATGTTGGAATCTGCAAAGGCTAACGAGAGTTGGGGAAGATATACATTTCTCGGATTTAATCCCACTCTTTCAATCAGCTGTAATGACGGCAAAATAAATGTAGACGGTGAAGAATTTGAGTGTAGCGATCCTACCGGCTATCTTAGAGATTTGTTGAAAAAAATACAAAAGCCCGAGACTTACCTCTCTACCTCCTTTTACAGGCGGTTTGGTCGGATATTTTTCATTTGACTATATAAACTACAAGGAACCGAGTATCAAAAAGAAATGTAGAAGATTCCGAAGGCTTTAAGGATATTGATGTAATGCTTTTTTAAAGATGTGATTGTATTTGACCATGTAAAGCAAAAAAATTATCCTTATTACAAATATTTCACTTAATGAAGATACTCATATTGCCTATGAGAACGCTGTAAAAAGCTTGAAAAAAATAAAGGACCTTTTTATTTACAGGCGAAAAATCCTATGAAACAGGGAAACTGCTCTCTGCAGTAAAGCCTTTATTCTCACAAGAAGAATTTTCAGAGATGATTGCAAAGGCAAAGCATCATATCAAGGAGGGCGATATATTCCAGATAGTACTTTCAAACCGCTTGCAGGCGGACTTTAGCGGAAGTCTTTTTGATACCTACAGAGTGCTTAGAACGGTAAACCCTTCACCATATATGTTTTATTTTTCAGGTACCGATGTTGAGATTGCGGGAGCTTCACCTGAAACTTTGGTAAAGCTTGAAGACGGAATACTCCACACCTTCCCACTTGCGGGTACAAGACCGAGAGGAAAAAAACAGAGGCTGAGGATCTTCTTTTGGAAGAAGAATTACTTGCTGATAAAAAGGAACTGGCTGAACACAACATGCTTGTAGATCTTGGCAGAAATGACCTTGGTAAGATAAGTAAATTCGGAAGTGTAAAGGTGGAAAAATTCCACTCTATAGAAAGATATTCGCATGTAATGCATATAGGCTCTACTGTAAGGGGTGAAATAAGACCTGAAAACGATGCACTGGATGCACTTGAAGCTGTCCTTCCTGCAGGTACCCTCTCAGGAGCACCTAAGATTCGTGCCTGTCAGCTTATCGGCGAACTTGAAAACAACAAAAGAGGAGTTTACGGAGGAGCTATAGGATATATTGATTTTACCGGAAATATGGACACCTGCATTGCCATCAGACTTGCCTATAAGAAAAACGGAAAAGTATTTATCAGAAGCGGTGCCGGTATTGTAGCCGACTCGGAGCCTGATAAGGAATATATGGAAAGCATAAATAAGGCAGGCGCTGTAGTCGATGCGCTAAAAAAAGGCACAGGAGATAAACAAATGATTTTATTGATTGATAATTATGACAGTTTTTTTCCTACAACCTGTTTCAAATGGTAGGTGAAATTAATCCTGATATAAAAAGTAATAAGAAATGATGAAATGACTGTGGAAGAAATAAAAAGCTCTTGCTCCAAAAAAAGATTATTATCTCACCCTGGTCCCGGAAGACCTGAGGATGCAGGTATAATTATAGATGTAATAAAGGAGCTTGGACAAAGTATTCCGATTCTTGAGTTTGTCTTGGACATCAGGCAATTTGTATGGCATTCGGAGCAACGGTAAGCTATGCCAAGGAGCTGATGCATGGAAAAGACTCTCTTACATATTTTTGATACCGACAGTACTATATTTTTTTAAATTTATCCCCGGAGAGTAAAGTTGCAAGATATCACTCACTTGCCGCAAGCGAGGATACAATTCCTGCAGAATTAAAAAGTGGTAGCAAGAACAGATGACGGTGAAGTAATGGCGGTGGAACATAAAAGCTACCCGATTTATGGAGTGCAGTTTCATCCGGAATCCATAATGACAGAATATGGAAAAGAGATGTTGAGGAATTTTATTTCACTGTAGCTGTAGTATTTATTTTACAATCCCAATCGCAGTTCTTTCTTAAAGCTTCACAGGATTTTACGCAGCCTGCAAAAACTTGTTTGTTCGCTTGAGGAACAGCGAACTGCACATAATAAAATGAACACTATGACCTCAAGAATTCGGTCAAGTGTACTTATTTTCTAAGCTCGAATTACGCTTACGCTTATTCTCACTAAGAAAATAATGCATCGGCTGCTTAATCCTAGTCTCGCTTTTGCGAAAGAACTAAACGCTACAGGGATTGTAAAAATTTAAATACTGTCACTATCTGAAAAAAATCATACAAATATGGAAAGGATACTATGATTAAGGAAGCTATTGTAAAGATTGTAAATAAAGAAGATTTAACTTTTGATGAAGCTTATGCTGTGATGAATGAGATTATGAACGGTGAGACTTCGCCTACACAAAATGCCGCATTTCTTGCAGCTCTTTCTACAAAGAGTGCAAAAGCTGAAACCACACAGGAAATCGCAGGTTGTGCTATGGCTATGAGAGAGCATGCCACAGCTGTTGATACGGATTTTGACCTTTTTGAAATAGTGGGTACCGGCGGTGACAATGCCGGAAGCTTTAATATCTCCACCACCTCAGCCTTGGTAGCTGCTGCCGGCGGTATGAAAGTAAGTAAGCATGGGAACAGAGCGGCTTCTTCAAAATGCGGTACGGCAGACTGCCTTGAGGCATTGGGCGTAAATATTGAAGAAGATCCCGATAAATGTAAAGAGCTTTTGGAAAAGGTCGGCATTTGCTTTTTCTTTGCTCAAAAATATCACAGTTCTATGAAATATGTAGGAGCAATCAGAAAGGAGCTTGGTTTTAGAACGGTTTTTAATATACTGGGACCTCTTACAAATCCGGCAAAACCGAAGCGCCAGCTCCTTGGAGTATATGATGAATACCTTATAGAACCTCTTGCGAAAGTGCTTGTGGATCTTGGAGTTAAAAGAGGTATGGTAGTATACGGTATGGATAAGCTTGATGAAATATCACTCTCCGCTCCTACCAAGGTTTGCGAAATAAATAACGGATCACTTACCACCTATGAGATAAAGCCTGAAGATTTCGGACTTACACGCTGTGAAAAACAAGATTTGGCAGGTGGTGATCCTAAGGAAAACGCAGCCATTACTCTTGCCATATTAAACGGTGAAAAAGGCCCTAAAACAGATGCGGTACTTTTAAATGCCGGAGCGGCTCTTTATATAGGTGATAAGGCAGGCAGCATACAGGAAGGAATAGATCTTGCAAGAAATCTTATCGAAAGCAAAAAAGCTCTTAAGGTTTTGGAGGATTTTATAAAGGTAAGCAATGAGTAAAGAAATAACTATTTTAGATACAATAGCCACATATACAAAATGGCGAATCGAAGAGCAAAAAGAAAAAAATATTCCTCTGTCTTTAATAAGATCCGAGGCTGAAAAATATTCAAGCACACAAATTTGTTTTTTTGAAAAATGCCTTAAAAAAACCGGGATTATCTTTTTATATGTGAATGTAAGAAAGCTTCACCGTCTAAAGGTATTATTGCAAAGGACTTCCCATATCTTTCAATTGCAAAGGAATATGAGGAGGCAGGTGCAGACTGTATATCGGTGCTTACAGAACCTAAGTGGTTTCTTGGAAGTGATAAGTATTTAAAGGAAATATCAAATACAGTTACTCTCCCACTGCTTAGAAAAGATTTTACCGTAGATGAATATATGATATATGAAGCCAAGGCAATGGGTGCATCCTGTATCCTTTTGATTTGCTCCATATTATCTGTTGAAGAAATGAAGTATTTCAAAGATATAAGTGATGATCTTGGACTTTCCGCTCTTGTGGAATGTCATGACGAGTCTGAAATCGAAAAAGCCTTAAAGATAAATTCCCGTATGATCGGAGTAAATAACAGAAATCTGAAGGACTTTTCCGTAAACACGAATAACAGTAAAAGACTTCGAGACCTTGTGCCTAAGGATATCTTATTTGTTTCAGAAAGCGGTGTAAACAGCCCTGAAGATATAAAAAATATCATTGATATGGGAGCCGATGCCGCTTTGGTAGGTGAAGTACTAATGCGTGCAGAAAATAAAAAATTCACTTTGGATTGGTTAAAGGGTAGATATGACAAAAATTAAGCTTTGCGGCATAAAAAGTGAAGATGATATCAAGGTGATAAATGAAGTATTACCTGATTATATAGGCTTTGTATTTGCCGAAAAAAGTAAAAGATATATATCATTTGATACGGCAAAGGTACTGAAAAGCAGGCTTGATAACAGAGTAAAGGCTGTGGGTGTGTTTGTAAATGAAGATATTGAGAATATAGCCTATCTTGTCAAAAATAAAATCATTGATATTGTTCAGCTTCATGGAAATGAAGATGAGGGCTATATAAATACATTAAAGAAAAAAAGATAAATGTACCTATAATATATGCCTATCAGCTAAAAATCAAAGTCTGATATAAAATCAATAAATAAAAAAACACGGATTTTTATCTTATTGGATGCGGGGGCAGGCTGTGGGGAGACCTTTGATGAAGCCTTACTTGACGGCTTTGACAGAGAGTATTTTTTTAGCAGGCGGACTATCCATAGATAATATAAAAGAAAAAAAATAATTAAGCTAAATCCATTCGGTGTGGATGTAAGTTCGGGAATAGAAACCGAAGGCAAAAAAAAGATGCCGCTAAGATAAGAAAATTTGTAAATTTAGTAAGAGAGGTAGACAATGACAGATATTAAAGGAAGATTTGGAGTTCACGGAGGACAGTATATCCCTGAAACTCTTATGAATGCAGTGATAGAATTGGAAAAAGCATATAATCATTATAAAAATGATCCTGAGTTTAACAAAGAACTCAATTATCTTCTAAATGATTATGCAGGCAGACCTTCAAAACTTTATTTTGCAAAGAAAATGACTGAAGATCTTGGCGGTGCAAAGATTTATTTAAAGCGTGAGGACCTTACACATACAGGTGCACATAAGATAAACAATGTCCTCGGACAGGCACTGCTTGCAAAAAAGATGGGAAAGACCAGACTTATTGCAGAAACAGGTGCAGGACAGCACGGTGTTGCAACAGCAACCGCGGCGGCATTGATGGGTATGGAATGTGTAGTATTTATGGGTGAAGAAGATACTATTCGCCAGGCACTTAATGTATATAAGATGAGACTGCTTGGTGCTACAGTTATCCCTGTTACAAGCGGAACAAAAACTCTAAAAGATGCCGTTTCAGAGGCTATGAGAGAATGGACAAGCAGAATAGATGATACTCATTACTGCCTAGGCTCAGTAATGGGACCTCATCCTTTCCCTACTATAGTCAGAGATTTCCAGGCCGTAATTTCAAAAGAAATTAAGGAACAAATCCTTGAAAAAGAAGGTAAATTGCCGGATGCCGTACTTGCCTGTGTAGGTGGCGGCTCAAATGCCATAGGAAGCTTTTTACAATTTTTATTGAAGACAAGGATGTGGCACTTATCGGTTGTGAAGCGGCAGGAAAGGGAATTCATACATTTGAAACAGCTGCTACTATAAATACCGGAAAGCTCGGTATTTTCCACGGTATGAAATCCTATTTCTGTCAGGATGAATACGGTCAGATAGCACCTGTATATTCCATCTCTGCCGGACTTGACTATCCGGGTGTAGGACCTGAGCATTCTTATCTTCATGATATAAAAAGAGCAAGCTATGTACCTGTAACGGATGATGAATCAGTAGAAGCATTTGAATACCTCTCTAAAATGGAGGGTATTATACCTGCCATAGAGTCAGCTCATGCCGTTGCTCATGCCATGAAAATAGCACCTACTATGAAGAAGGACCAAATTATTGTAATCACAATCTCCGGAAGAGGTGATAAGGATTGTGCGGCTATTGCAAGATATAAAGGAGAAGACTTACATGAATAAAATATATGAAGCATTAAAAAATAAAAAAGCATTTATACCTTTTATCACCTGTGGTGACCCTGATGTTGCAACTACCAAAGCTGCAATACTTGAAATGGTAAAAAACGGAGCAGATTTGGTGGAAATAGGTATACCCTTCTCCGACCCTACTGCTGAAGGTGTAGTGATACAGGGCGCAAATATTCGTGCTCTTGAAGGCGGTATTACCACCGATAAGGTATTTGCTATGGTTGCGGATCTCAGAAAGGAAGTTACTGTTCCACTTGTATTTATGACCTATGCCAATGTAGTATTTTCCTACGGTCCTGAAAAGTTCTTTGCCAAATGCAAAGAGATAGGTATTGACGGTATTATACTTCCTGATATCCCGTTTGAAGAGAGAAATGAATTCCTTGATATTTCTGAAAAATATAATATCGATCTCATCTCTCTTATTGCACCTACATCTGATGACCGTATCGCAATGATTGCAAAAGAAGCCAAAGGCTTTTTATACATCGTATCAAGCCTTGGTGTAACAGGAACCAGAAGTGAGATCACCACTGATTTAAACTCCATAGTAAAGATAGTAAGAGAAAACACCGATATTCCATGTGCTATAGGCTTCGGTATTTCAACTCCCGAACAGGCTAAGGAAATGAGTCAGATAGCAGACGGAGTAATCGTAGGTTCAGCCATCATAAAGCTCTTAAAACAATACAAAACCAAAGCTCCTTCATATATAGGAGCCTATGTTAAAGAGATGAAAGACGCCATTTTGTAATCTTTAATACACTTTTAACCTCTTATTCATTGCCTTATTCCTAGCAATATGCTATGATATAAAATCATGTTTTTACATGTGTGGTTTTGTGTGCAATTTTATTTTTCAAAATAAAAGGCATGTTCAAGCTACTGATTTTAACGGATTGTAAGGTATATTCCTGCATCCGGGTTTCACAGGGGCATAGCCCCATATTGTATAATCACAAGCTTATAAAAGAGGTTATAATATGCAAAACACAGAAAAAACCTATGTACTCGGTATAGACATAGGTTCGACTACAGTCAAAATTGCTATCCTTGACGGCAAGCATGAAGTAGTATTTTCAGATTATCGCAGACATTATGCAAATATACAGGGGACTTTGGCGGCACAGCTATCAGATGCCTTTGAAAAAATAGGGGAAGTGAATATCATTCCGATGATCACCGGCTCAGGCGGTCTTACCCTTTCAAAGCATCTAAAGTCCACATTTGTACAGGAAGTTGTCGCAGTTGCAACCGCACTGAAGGCTGTTGCACCTCAAACCGATGTTGCAATAGAGCTTGGTGGAGAAGATGCAAAAATCATCTACTTCACAGGCGGTATAGACCAGAGAATGAACGGTATATGTGCCGGAGGTACAGGAAGTTTTATCGATCAGATGGCTTCTCTCCTCCAAACAGATGCTATAGGACTTAATGAATATGCAAAGAGTTATAAGTCAATTTATCCTATAGCCGCAAGATGCGGAGTTTTCGCAAAAACGGATGTACAGCCGCTTATCAATGAGGGAGCTACAAGAGAGGACCTCTCCGCTTCCATTTTCCAGGCGGTGGTAAATCAGACTATTTCAGGTCTTGCCTGCGGTAAGCCTATAAGAGGTCATGTGGCATTCCTTGGAGGTCCTTTGCACTTCCTTTCAGAACTTAAGCAGGCATTTATCAGAACACTTAATCTTACAGATGAATATATCGTAGATCCTGACAATTCACATCTTTTTGCAGCCATAGGTGCGGCACTTAACTGTGAGAGCAAGGATGCTATGATCGGTATTTCAGATCTTATTGCCAAGCTTAAAGAAGGTATTGAGATGGCGCATGAGATTGCCAGACTTGATCCGCTCTTTGAGACTGAGGCTGATTATGAGGAATTCAGCGGAAGACATTTCGGCCACAGTGTAAAAACTGCCGAGCTTGAAGACTACAAGGGCAATATATTCCTTGGAATAGATGCCGGTTCCACCACCACAAAGATTGCTTTGGTAGGTGAAGACGGTAGCCTTCTTTGGAATTTCTATTCAAATAATAACGGTTCACCACTGGCTACAGCTATCTCAGCTATAAAGTCGGTAAAGGAAAAAATCAATCCTGAAGCAAAGATTGTATATTCATGTTCTACAGGATATGGTGAGGCACTTCTAAAAGCCGCCTTTATGCTTGATGAAGGTGAAGTTGAAACAATTGCACACTACTACGCAGCTGCTTTCTTTGAGCCTGAGGTCGACTGTATACTTGATATCGGAGGTCAAGATATGAAATGTATCCGTATCAAGGACGGTACAGTAGACTCCGTGCAGTTAAATGAGGCCTGTTCTGCAGGTTGCGGTTCATTTATTGAGACCTTTGCAGGTTCTTTGAACTTCTCGGTTCAAAACTTTGCAAAGGAAGCATTGTTTGCAAAGAATCCTGTAGACCTTGGTACCAGATGTACCGTTTTCATGAACTCAAATGTTAAGCAGGCACAAAAAGAAGGTGCTACCGTAGCCGATATTTCGGCCGGCCTTGCATACTCGGTTATAAAAAATGCTTTATTTAAGGTTATAAAAATCTCAAATGCGGCAGATCTTGGAAAACATATAGTTGTACAGGGTGGTACATTCTACAATGATGCAGTACTCCGTGCACTTGAAAAGATTTCAGGCGGTTTTGTTACAAGACCTGATATTGCCGGAATAATGGGTGCATTCGGTGCGGCACTTATAGCCAGAGAAAGATATGAAGGAAAACAGACCACCATGCTCTCTCTTGATGATATCATATCACTGCAGTATGACACATCCATGACCAGATGCCGTGGCTGTAACAATAACTGTGTAATGACGGTCAACAAATTTGAAGGCGGAAGAAACTTCATATCAGGAAACAGATGTGAAAGAGGTCTTGGTAAGGACAGAGTTAAAAAGGATGTTCCAAACCTCTATGAATATAAATATAATCGTATGTTCGGCTATGAGCCGCTTACAGCCGACAAGGCATTCAGAGGTACTATCGGTATACCGAGAGTTTTAAATATGTATGAGAACTTCCCGTTCTGGGCTGTATTCTTTAGAAACCTCGGATTCAGAACGGTGCTCTCTCCTATGTCAACAAAGAAGATATACGAGCTTGGTATTGAGTCCATCCCAAGTGAGTCTGAATGTTACCCTGCAAAGATTACACATGGACATATTTCATGGCTTATAAAGAACGGCGTTCGTACTATATGGTATCCATGTATACCTTATGAAAGAAATGAGCAGCCGGATGCCGGAAACCATTTCAACTGCCCTATTGTTACTTCATATGCTGAGAATATCAAGAATAATGTGGAGGAGATCAGAGAGACAAATACCAGATTCTTGAATCCTTTCATGGCATTTACAAATGAAGAGGTACTTACAAATCAGCTTATCAAGGTGATGAAGCAGGAATTTGACATAAACGAAAGAGAAGTAAAGTTCGCTGCACATGCGGCATGGACAGAGCTTATTCAGTCAAAGAAAGATATTGAAAGAGAAGGTGAAAAGACTATTGAGTGGCTTCATAAGAACAACCGCCACGGTATAGTTCTTGCCGGAAGACCATATCATGTGGACCCTGAAATACATCATGGTATTCCTGATATGATCACTTCATTTGGAATTGCCGTACTTACAGAGGATGCGGTTTCTCATCTTGCCAAGATAGAAAGACCTGTTATCGTAAGCGATCAGTGGATGTATCATTCCAGACTCTATGCTGCTGCAAGTCTTGTAAAGCAGGATGACTGCCTTGATTTGGTACAGTTAAACTCCTTTGGTTGCGGACTTGATGCCGTTACCACAGATCAGGTAAGTGATATACTTACAGGTTCAGGAAAGATCTATACGGTACTTAAGATCGATGAGGTGAACAATCTCGGTGCCGCAAGAATTCGTATACGTTCGCTTATCGCTGCACTTCGTGTAAGAGATAAAAAGAACTTTGAGAGAAAAATACACTCTTCCGCTTATCACAGAAAAGTATTTACAAAGGAGATGAAGGATGAATATACAATTCTTTGTCCACAGATGTCTCCTATACATTTTGACCTTTTGGAGCCGGCGCTCAATGCCTTCGGCTACCATGTAGAAGTTTTACAAAATGATTCACGTTCAGCTATAGACTGCGGATTAAAGTATGTAAACAATGATGCCTGCTACCCTTCACTTATAGTTGTAGGACAGATAATGGAGGCACTTCTTTCAGGAAAATACGATCCGAATAAGACAGCCATTTTTATGAGTCAGACCGGTGGCGGATGTAGAGCCAGCAATTATATCGGCTTTATCAGAAGAGCTCTTGAAAAAGTGGATATGGAACAGATCCCGGTAATCTCAGTAAATGCCAACGGCATGGAGACAAATGAGGGCTTCAAAATGACTCCTGCAATGATAATAAAAGCAATGCAGGCTGTTGTATACGGCGATCTCTTTATGAGAGTCTTGTATGCTACAAGACCTTATGAAAAGGAAAAAGGCGCCGCCAACAGACTTCATAAAAAGTGGAGAAATCGTGTTATTGATTCACTTTCTGTAAGAAAGCCGAACTTCGGTGAGTTTAAAAGAAATATAAGAGCTATTGTAAAGGATTTTGATAATCTTCAAGACTCAATATCAAAAAAAGCCTAGAGTAGGTATTGTAGGAGAAATCCTTGTTAAATTCTCTCCTCTTGCAAACAACCATATAGTTGATTTGCTTGAAAAAGAGGGTGCTGAAGCTGTAATGCCTGACCTTTTGGACTTTTTACTTTACAGTTTCTATAACAGTAACTTTAAAGCTGAGAACCTCGGTATGTCAAAGAAATCTGCATTTATGGCAAATGTAGGTATCAAGGTACTTGAGGCACTAAGAAGTGATGCAAGAAAGGCACTTGAAAAGAGTAAGCATTTCATCGCTCCTTCAAGAATCGATCATCTTGCAAATATGGCAAAGGATTATGTATCTGTCGGAAATCAGACAGGTGAGGGTTGGTTCCTTACCGGAGAGATGCTTGAGCTTATAGAGACCGGCACTCCAAATATTGTTTGTACACAGCCTTTCGGTTGTCTGCCAAACCATGTCGTGGGTAAAGGTGTTATAAAAGAGCTTCGCCGTTCACATCCTGAGGCAAATATCATAGCGGTAGACTATGATCCGGGTGCTTCGGAAGTAAACCAGCTGAACAGAATTAAGCTGATGCTTGCAACAGCACAGAAGAATTTGAAAGAACAAAATAAGAAGGTTATATCATAAAATAAAGAAGAAGCTTCCGGATATATATCTGTGGAGCTTCTTTTTTAAGAGCAGTATTTTTTACTCAACCATTGTTCTCAATGTTCTCGTGCTTCCTATCACATCATCCTATTCTAATGTACCTACGTAATAGTTGTTTTTTCGATAGTTCTTCCATTGCTGCTTAATCACTTCATCATCAGCGATCTTATTGATAACATCATCTATCATCACAATCCGCTCAGTAGACTTTCGTCTCTTACATGTAGCATAAAATGTAGATTTCATTGTATCTCTGTCAATAGTCACTACATCTTGCTCAAGTAAAACATGTATATCATAGAAATCTCTCATCTTTGTATTAGCTTCAGCTCTTACATCGCCTGTTGAGATATCGACCTTAATGGTCTGTTTTAACTTATCCATCGTACATTCTATCATAAAACGAATACCTTCATACTCGTGACCTTCCATAATATCCTGTACCTTGGTTATACGAAAAATTTATTTTTTTATCTTTGCCTTTACAGCTGTAGCACTTTTTAATCATAACAATACCTCTGCATATTGCCTCACCTTATCTGAGACCCCCATAATACCTGCATATTCCATGAGATTATGAATATTTTTTTCACTATCTGAAAAAAATATGATGTTAAAAGCCTTTTGGAATACTTGAATATCCATTCTTTTTTTATTCTTGATAATATCACATATACAACGCTCTTTGTCGTAGATTCTCACAGTATTACCGGTAAAAGTCTGCGACTTTATCAATCCCAGCTCTAACCATTCCTGTCTTACCGTATGTACTACAACACCGATATCTTTTAGATGTTTCGCATTATAACCTCGTTCAACAGTAATTACCGGTGAAAAAGGCTCTCTGTCGGAAAGATTATGAATATACAGGGCTGTTTCATGGGAAAAACAATTTTTTCTATTCCTTAGCTGAATCGAATAAAGTCTGTCTTCCCATGCATCAGGTGAAAATGTATATTCCGGGTGCAATCTTTTTCCATTTCATTTTTACGGATATAATCCAGAACAGAATACTTTGACAATCCTTCATTTTTGAGCTTCAACCAGTCTAATATAACCGTTCCGTTCTTCAAGTAACCTATCAATAATATTTCTTTTCATCCATATTCTCAACCCTCTTTCGCTATAATTTTTAATTTTTTTGTAGCGAAAAATCAATATAAATATAAAAAGCAGAAACCCCAATCTATGAAGTTTCTGCCCATTTATTATCTTTTAAAATCAAATGAAATCTCTTTAATTCCCTATAAATTTTACCTCTATATGTCTTTCAATATAGGTTTTCGTTTGTAGAGTCCTCGAGTTTTTATTTTCTGTATATAGTGTCTCATTATTTCATTATTATCAGGTAGTGATTTATCATTAAATGATGAAGATGATTCAACACTTTTTATTTTGGGAAGTTCTGCAACATTAGGATCCATATGTATGTGTTCTAAAAGCTTCTTTGCCATCTTTTTGTTACAAAAAGAGTGTGAAATACCATATTACCAAAGAAATTATCGCTATAGTTTAATCCAACATTAGCAAATTTTTCTTGCAAAATGTTATTATATCCTCATCAATCATTTGAATTTCTTCAATTCACTTTTTATTTGATTTTTATTATGCTTTTAAATATATTTTCAATACTAATATATTTTTATAGTAAATAATTTGTTAATTTATACTATCTACTTTATTTTTTTATATCTCTTATCAATCGGAATACTGTAGATGTTGAATACATCTTAGACGGTTTTCGTTTTGTCATCATACTCACACTCTTGGTATCGCTTTTTCTGCTATTTGAATTGCAACTTTCTCATCACCATGTTCTAAAAGTTTCCTATAAATATTCCTGTCATTCTTATAATATTTTTTTGTTTTATTTTCTTCGCAAACTTATCCGCAAACTTTTCACAACACCTCACTGATTTCTCTATTATAGGCATTTCTCCAAAATACGCATACATCCAAATCTCAAAGCATGGATTGGACCATCCCACTCCTACTCCCCTATTTTTTGCATCCCTGATAATATCATCAAAATTCTTCACCTCATCTCTATCAAGTATGATCCACGGTATCCTTACTTGTGGATCTTTACTTGTAAGCTCCAAAGCACGATTTACCAACTCAATAGTTTTAGCCTTTTCCACTTTTATTACTAAGCGATTTTTCAGCTCTTCAGGGAGGCTTTCTCGTAACCCGTCGAAATAATTTTTTTCAGTCTCTTCAGTATCTGTCACTATAAGATAATACCCCAGTAGCGGTGTTCTTGTCTCCACACGTTTATTACGGTCTTTTCTTTTTCCGGCTCTACACTCACTTGGCTTTTCTCCCCCCTTTTTCATTATATATTACCCTCCCTAAGTACTTTCATAGGCTTTTAATGCCGGAATTGCACCATAGTTTCCTGCCATATATTTCTTTGACAAAACCTCATCTCTGCGAACCTTATTCCCATCTTCATCCTTAAACTCTGCCAACGAATAAAGTTCTGATACTCCATCATTATTTTTTTAGATACCATCCATATCTCATCTCTACGCAGTAAATCGTTTGAAAACTGCCATATATCATGCGTTGTAAAAATAAGCTGTGCATTTCTTGTATTTATCTCAGGTGATAAAAATGTCAATATAATATTTCTAACAAGCATGGGATGTAGTCTGGCATTTAGTTCATCTACAAACAATGTAGCACCCTTTGTCTAAAAACCTCTTTCACCGAAGGATATAAAGCAAACATTTTTTAAAAGTTCCACTGGACTCTTCTTTTTAAAGATATAGAAGACATTCCTTCGCTACCAACCTTTTTATGAATTGTATCTATTACATATTTGTTATCTGTATTCTCTTCTCCATCCGATTGAGATTCCTCTACATTAAAAATCCCTGTATTGACTCATCGAAAGTCGAAATATATTTTTACCATGTTTTTTTGAACTTCTTTATTATTCATAAAACCATTTGGTACAACCCATGAACGGATCAAATTTTTCTGTAGGATTACCAAAATTTATGGCTTCATTTTTATGAACCACTCCCTAACATTTTTTTAATTTTTTTCAATACGCAACTTGGCACCCAAAAGAAACTATAAGTGATTCCTTATTTAATGACGCCTTTATATTCTCTATGTACCGCTTTTGGAATTCCGTTCATTTCCAACTCTTCATCGCCTTTACGATAAAATATAGTTCTATAATTATTTCTCGCTGTTTTTGCCTTTGAATATAGCCACTCCTCAAGAACTTCATTATCCTTTAGTACAAAACCGTATTGATAAGTCTTTCCTGTATTTTTCCATATTATCTACATAAAAAAACCTCAAATGTAGTCTCTCCATTACAACTATCATCATCAAAACATAAATGGAGTAACTCTTATATAATCATCATTCTTACTATATCCACCATCTTCATCTCCAAATTTAAATGATTCCAGTACATAATATCTCATATATTCAAATGCTTCATATATATTTGACTTACCACTTGCATTAGCACCATAGATTGCTGCAACTTTCAACAACTTATCATTTGCAATATTTACAACATGATCTTCATGTTCTGTTATTTTAGTTGCTGACAAATCTAACGAAGCCTCATCTCGAAACGACTTGAAATTTTTTTAAAATTAAATTGTATCAGCATATTATCCTCCTTGCTATCTTCATAACCCCTATCATTTATAGTATATATTTATATTTTTAAAAAAACAACATATAATTTCAATAAAATATAAATATAGATGTTGATTTTTGCTATATATTATTTTTTTATACATTTATTACTTTTTAATACCGCCTTAAATATCCATAAAAACCTCTGTTGACACACAAACGTATGTTCGTATATAATTTATTTATGATAAACATATGTTCTAATGATGATATTTTTAAAAAAAGCTTGAAATACTCTCAGATGCTGCTAAGTATGATGTTGCCTGCACCTCAAGCGGAGTGGATAGAAAGGGAAAAGGAGGATTGCTTGGTAACAGTGTAGCCTCAGGGATATGCCATACTTTCAGTGGCGACGGAAGATGTATTTCCTTGCTTAAGATACTTATGACAAACCATTGTATTTTTGATTGTAAATACTGTATTAACAGAAAAAGTAATGACATACGCCGTGCATGCTTTACCCCTAGAGAAATCTGTGAGTTGACTGTGGAATTTTACAAAAGAAATTATATTGAAGGCTTGTTTTTAAGTTCCGGTATAATTAACAGTCCGAACTTTACTATGGAAAGGATCTGTGAAACTCTCATGCTGTTAAGGAACGAGTACATGTTTAACGGCTATGTCCATGTTAAGGCAATACCCAGTGCTTTGGATGAATTACTTTTACAGGCCGGATCTCTTGCAGACAGAATGAGTGTTAATATTGAATTCCCTAGTGAGTCAAGCCTTAAAAAATATGCTCCCAATAAAAGCTTTAATCTTATAGCAGATCCCATGAAAAAAATAAAGGATTCCATAGAGATGAACAGGTTAAGTATCGGAAAGAGTTCAAAGCTCCCAAGAAGCAATATAAATAAATATCTTCCCGGAAGTATATTTAATGATGTAGCCCAAATCGAAGGTGATAATATTTTAAAATCTCCACTCAGCACTAAACAATCTAATATTCGCCCGTTTGTACCGTCCGGACAAAGCACACAAATGATTATCGGTGCCGGTGATGACAGCGACTATACCATATTGATGACTGCACAAAATCTGTATAAAAGCTTTGATTTAAAAAGAGTATTTTATTCCGCATATATTCCTATTAACGAGGATTCAGCCCTGCCAAATCTTGGCACACCTGTGCCGCTTTTAAGAGAACACAGGCTTTATCAAGCTGATTGGCTTATTAGATTTTACGGTTTTAATGCACAGGAACTTCTAAGTAAAGATAATCCGGACTTTAACACCTATATGGATCCTAAATGTAATTGGGCTGTTAAGCATTTGGAGTTCTTCCCTGTAGAAATACAGACAGCCGACATGGCAAGCTTACTTAGAGTACCGGGTATTGGTCCTAAGGCGGCAAAAAGAATTGTAAATTCTCGCAGATACTCAATTCTTGACTTTAGTTCCATTGCCAAGATGGGTGTAGTCTTAAAAAGGGCACAGTACTTTTTAACATGTAACGGAAAAATGATGTACAAAACCTTATTGGATGAAAAATATATAACAAATAGACTTATCGGATTAAACGGTAATGAGAACTATCAATACAGCACCGAAAAAAACAGTTGTCTCTATTTGATGATTTTTGGGTTGAAATAATGAAAATATTTACATACGATGATAACTTCTACGCCTTGGCATCATGTATATATACAGCTTGGGAATACAGTCTCTGCCACAAGGATGAAAAGTATAAAACTTCAGAAACATTTATTTACACAGCAAGATCTGTTTTTCTGAAATTATATATGTAAGCACTGATATTAATAAAGCAAAAAGGTTATAGAAAGTATTAAATACAAAGCTTTCCATACATACATATGAGACTGTTTATATGGCTTTTTTGTATTATAAAGATACGGGAAATGATATTTATAATTACCTGAGACTTGCTTTTTAAATACGGTAAAAATATTAATTATATGTCTGGCGAAGAAGTTGTTATGAAGCTTTTTAAAGTTTCAAACAGCAGTAAGTCGTGAGATTCACTCCTATAAGGAGGTGACAAGATTTAAAGAGGTGGATAAGGATCTGTTTTTGGCAACTATAGAACTGAAGCATAATATACTTGCCGAGCTATCCTATCATTTTAAAGATAGAATGCCTTCTCTTAACTGGATCATTATAGATTCTTCAAGAAGTATTGCTCTGATTCACCCAAAAGACAGTGAATGCTATCTGCAAATCGTTGAAAAAAATGAACTTGAAGTTGCTACGAAATTAAATGACATTAAAAATCCTTATTCAAAACTGTGGAAAGTATTCTTTGAAAACATTTCAATAGAGGAAAGGGAAAATGTGAATCTGCAAAGACAAAAATTGTCCTCTAAGAAAAAGAAAGTATATGACCGAATTTATAGATGAATAAAAATACCTGAATTCAAAAAGCAGGTTGTCGTTTAAAATTAACGACAACCCGCCTTTTATACTAAAATGTATGCTTTACTATTCAATTCTTACTCTGCTATATCAGCATATTCAAAGTGCCAGAAGCCGTCAGGTGAATGCCAGCTTCCTGTTATCTTATCACTCTGAAGATAGAAATCATTGTAATAAAGAAGCGGAACCATAGCTGTATCCTTCATTATAAAGTCTTCAGCCTGATGTAAGTATCCGAATCTTGTCTGTGGATCTTTCTCTGTAGCCGCCTTTACTCATAAGAGCATCAAACTCAGGATTGCTGTACTTGGCATTGTTATTTCCGTTTCCGGTTAATGCAAGCTCCAAGATATTTGAAGGGTCATTATAATCCATTACCCAACCGTCTCTTGCTATCTGATAGTTACCCTGATCTTCTCTGTGGTGTAAATGACTTCCACTCAACTATATTTACCTGTACCTTAAGACCAAGCTCACCCCATGCCTGCTGTAAATACTCGGCAATCTTTTTGTGATAACTTGCATCATTTGTTGAGTAAACCATCTCAGGTAAACCGACACCGTTCTCATATCCTGCTTCTTTTAAAAGCTCTTTAGCCTTTGCAAGGTTGCCTGCATGATCGTCGATATTTATATAAGCGGATTTATCTGTTATATTATCCTGCCATGCTGTGCCGTTCCAGTCTGTTACACCTTCACTTACAAAGCCACTTGCAGGAGTATATGTACCTGATGTAATTGTTTCTGAAATATACTTTCTGTCTAAAGCAAGTGAAAGTGCCTCTCTTACTTTCGGATCCTTAAACTCATCTAAGGTAGTGTTTAAATCAAGATAGTATGTTCCAAGTATAGGATCGATATGGAAATCGGATCTTTCCTTTAATGTTGTGATTTCCTGTGTAGGAACATCCTTAATCATTAAAGCATCACCTGATTCATATGCACTGAAAGTTGCGTTCTGGTCCTGCATAAGAAGACATTTGATACCGTCAAGCTTTATGGAATCCGCATCCCAATAGTTCTCGTTTTTCTCAAACATAAGGTAACTACCCGGTTCCCATCCTGTAAGCTTGAAAGGACCTGTTGAGATATATGTCTTAGGATCGATACTCCAACCGTCAGGATTTGCCTCTACAACATCCTTCTTAACAGGTGAAAGAGAAACAAATGCGGCAAGCTTATCAAAGTATGGTGTAGGCTTTGCCATATGTACAACCAATGTCTTGTCATCAGTTGCTTCAACTTTAAGCTTTGTAGGATCCGGATCTACTGTGGTATTGCCGTCAGCATCAGGTCTTCCGATAGCATCATCATAGCCTTCCACCATTCCGAGTACTGTCTGTGCATAAGGTGCGGCAACACTCGGATCAACCAATCTCTGCCAGCTGTATACAAAATCATTAGCTGTAAGAGCTGAACCGTCAGACCACTTTAGACCATCTCTTAAGTAGAATGTCCAGGTAAGCTGATCGTCACTTACTTCATACTTTTCGGCAAGTCCCGGTACAACTTTTTCCGTCTTTATCCATCTTTAAAAAGATTGTCAAAAGCAAACAATATATAGTTTGCACCGTCTACGGCAGAGTTGAGTGCAGGGTCAATTGACTCTACATCAGGTCCAAGCTGAATTGTAAGTATCTTCTTACCGGCAGCTGTCTGTGTAGTATCACCACTTTTTGCACCGTCACCACCTGATTTTTGAACCGCCACATCCTGACAGGGCCATTGCACCGGCTATTGCCAATGCGGCAACAATAATTCTTTTTTTCATTAATTCCTCCTTCATATTTAACTTTATTCAATTATGTGAATAAATATACCATATTTGAATATCTTTGTCTACACTTTTAAATTAAATAAATGATATCTTGACAAGTTAAAAATATTTGAAAAATCAAATTTATACATCAACTATTATCAATATTTATACAAAAAGAGCCGAAAGTAAAATTCCGACTCTGAAATATAGTATATTATTCTGCTATATCGGCATACTCAAAATGCCAAATACCGTCTGAAGTATAGAAGCTGTCTGTTATCTTATCGCTCTGAAGATATGTCTCATTTTGATAAAGTATTGGAATAACTCCGGCATCCTTTAAGAGAAGTTCCTCAGCCTGATGGAAATATCCGAATCTTGTCTTTGCATCAGACTCTTGTGCAGCCTTATCAAGGAGTGCATCATACTCAGGATTTTTGTATCTTGAGCTGTTGTTTCCGTTTGAGCTGTATGCACACTCAAGAAGATTTGAAGGATCATTGTAATCCATTACCCATCCGTCTCTTGCTATCTGATAGTTTCCTGATCTTCTCTGTGGTATAAATGACTTCCACTCAACGATATTTACTTCAACATTTATTCCAAGCTCTTTCCAAGCCTGCTGTAAGTACTCTGCAACCTTCTTGTTAAGACCTGCATCATTTGTTGTGTATGACATAGTAGGAAGGCCTTCTCCGTTCTCATGTCCGGCTTCCTTTAAAAGCTCCTTTGCCTTTGCAAGGTTTGCATCGAAATTGTCATTATCAAAGTATACAGACTTATCTGTTATATTATCAGCCCATGCACTTCCGTCCCAATCAACTACACCGTCAGGTACAAAACCTGTTGCAGGTGCAAGTATACCTGCTGAAATGGTTTCCGCCATATACTTTCTGTCAAGTGCAAGTGAAAGTGCCTCTCTCACCTTAGGATCCTTAAACTCATCCAAATCATTGTTGATATCGATATATGATATTCCAAGCTTAGGACTGGACTTATAATCCGGTCTCTTCTGTATTGTTGTTATCTCCTGTACAGGATAATCCTTAATCATTAATGCATCTCCCGACTCGTATGCGCTGAAAGCGGCATTCTGATCCTGCATAAGGAGACATTTGATACCGTCAAGCTTTATGGCATCCTTGTTCCAGTAATTTTCATTCTTTGTAACCAACAAATAGCTTCCCTGCTTCCACTCTGTAAGCTTGAAAGGACCTGTAGAGATATATGTCTTAGGATCAAGACTCCATCCGTCAGGATTTGCCTCTACTACATCTTTCTTAACAGGTGAAAGTGCTGCAAATGCCGCAAGTCTGTCAAAATAAGGTGCCGGATGTGACATATGAACAACCAAAGTCTTGTCATCCGGTGCCTCTACCTTAAGCTTTGTGATATCAGGATCTATTGTAGGATTACCGTCCGCATCAGGCTTACCGATAGCCTCATCATATCCCTCTACCATTCCAAGTACAGTCTCTGCATATGGTGCGGCAACCTCAGGGTCAACCATTCTCTGCCAGCTGTATACAAAGTCATTGGCGCTGAAGGCTGAACCGTCTGACCACTTAAGTCCGTCTCTTAAATGGAAAGTCCATGTAAGTCCGTCATCACTTACTTCATACTTCTCAGCCAAGCTTGGTGCTATCTTGCCGTCCTTATCAAGTCTAAGCAAGTTGTCTGATATCATTGTTAAATAGTTTGCACCGTCAGCTGACTGATTAAGTGCAGGGTCAATTGTTTCAACATCAGGTCCTTCCTCAATAGTAAGAATCTTTCCGCTCTTACTTGCGGATTTTGAACCTCCACATGCTGAAAGTGCTACTGCTGCAGCAATTGTCAGTGTAGCCAAAAACAATCTTTTTCTCATAGTTTCTCCTCAAATTCTAATATTTTTTATTCTGCAATATCGGCATACTCGAAGTGATAGATACCGTCAGCTGTATGATAGCTGTCTTTTACCTTATCGCTCTGAAGATACATCTCATTGTAGTAAAGAAGCGGTGTTACACCCATATCTCTCATAAGCATCTCCTCAGCCTGATGGAAATATCCGAATCTTGTCTGTGGATCCACCTCTTTAGCGGCTTTCTCCAAGAGTGCATCATACTCAGGATTTGAATACTTTGAGCTGTTGTTTCCGTTTCCTGTCTGTGTAAGCTGAAGGATATTTGAAGGATCGTTATAATCCATTACCCAACCGTCTCTTGCAATCTGATAGTTTCCGGATCTTCTCTGTGGTGTAAATGACTTCCACTCAACTATATTAACTTCTACATTAACTCCAAGCTCTTTCCATGCCTGCTGTAAATACTCGGCAATCTTCTTGTGATAAGCTGAATCATTTGTTGAATATGTAAGTGTAGGAAGTCCTTCGCCGTTCGGATGTCCCGCCTCAGCCAAAAGCTCTTTAGCCTTTGCAAGGTTACCTGCGAAATCGTCAACATTTATATATACCGAAGGATCTGTAATATTATCTGACCAAAGTGATCCGTCCCAGTCTGATGTACCGGCACTTACAAAACCTGTTGCAGGAGTATATGTACCTGCTGTAATAGTCTCTGAAATATACTTTCTGTCAAGTGCAAGTGAAAATGCCTGACGAACTCTCGCATCCTTAAACTCATCCAATGTATTGTTCAAGTCGATGAAATATGTTCCAAGCTGTGGATCAAGGTGATAATCAGATCTCTTTTGCAATGTTGTGATTTCCTGTGTAGGAATATCCTTAATCATTAAAGCATCTCCCGACTCATATGCACTGAATGCGGCATTTTGATCCTGCATAAGAAGACATTTGATACCGTCAAGCTTTACGGCATCCTTGTTCCAGTAATTCTCATTTTTCTCAAGCATTAAATAGCTTCCCGATTTCCACTCTGTAAGCTTGAACGGACCTGAAGATATATATGTCTTAGGATCAAGTGTCCATCCGTCAGGATTTGCATCTACTACATCCTTCTTTACAGGTGAAAGTGCGGCAAATGTTGCAAGCTTGTCAAAATAAGGTGTAGGTGATGACATATGAACTACCAAAGTCTTGTCATCGGTTGCCTCGACGCCAAGTTTTGTAACATCAGGATCTATTGTAGGATTACCGTCGGCATCAGGTTTACCTATAGCCTCCTCATAACCTTCCAACATTCCGAGAGTTATCTCCGCATATGGTGCGGCAACCTCAGGGTCGATCATTCTCTGCCAGCTGTATACGAAGTCATTTGCTGTAAGATCCGAACCGTCCGACCACTTTAAGCCGTCTCTTAAGTGGAATGTCCATGTAAGTCCGTCATCACTTACTTCATATTTTTCAGCCAAACTTGGAGCTACCTTACCTTCCTTGTCAATTCTTAACAAGTTGTCAAAAAGATATGTGAGATAGTTTGCTCCGTCGTTTGTTGTATTGAGTGCAGGGTCAATTGATTCCACTTCCGGTCCCAATTCGATAGTAAGAATCTTGCCTCCCGCCTTTGTAGCCGACTTTGATCCGCCACCGCCGCAACCTGCAAGTACAAGTGCACCGGTAAGAACCAATGTAGCTAAAACCAATTGTTTCTTCATAAATCCTCCTAAATATTTTTATCAAAACCAATAGGTTCTAATTTCTAGTTTATCCTCTCAATATTGTGGCAGGCTACAAAATGTCCCTTTTCCACTTCTCTCCACTTCGGAACTTCCATCGCACACTGCTCTGTAGCATATTTACATCTGGTTCTGAAATGGCATCCGCTTGGCGGATTAAGAGGTGAAGGTACTTCACCTTCAAGTACAATTCTGGATCTTTCTCTTGATACCTTAGGATCTGCTACAGGTATTGCAGAGATAAGACTCTTTGTATATGGATGAAGCGGTCTGAATATAATCTCTCCGGACTCTGCAAGCTCGACCATTCTTCCAAGATACATAACACCGATTCTGTTACTTATATGATTTACAATAGAAAGGTCATGGGCGATAAACAGATAGGTAAGCCCTCTTTCCTTTTGTAAATCCTCAAACATATTTACAACCTGAGCCTGAATGGAAACATCAAGTGCAGATACAGGCTCATCGGCAACGATAAAGTCGGGATCTACTACAAGCGCTCTTGCAATACCTACTCTTTGTCTCTGTCCTCCTGAGAACTCGTGAGGATATCTGTTGGCATGCTCGGAGTTAAGACCTACAGTCTTTAAAACCTCAATGATTTTATCATGTCTGTCTTTTTTTGAAGCCGCAATCTTATTGATATCGATAGCTTCACCGATAATATCTCCAACCGTCATTCTCGGGTCAAGTGATGCGTAAGGATCCTGGAAAACTATCTGAAGTTTTTTTCTGTAAGGATACATATTTACCGCAGTCTTTTTTCCAAGCTTAGGTACACCGTTTTCGATGATATCGTTACCGTTCTCATCTACAAGCGGTACTTTTCCGCTGTCAAAAAGCACTTGGTCTTTGTATATTATTCTTCCGTCTGTAGGCTCATAGAGTCTAAGTAAGGATCTACCCGTTGTGGTTTTACCGCAACCCGACTCTCCTACAAGTCCCAGCGTTTCTCCCTTTTCAATATGGAAAGAAACATCATCCACAGCTCTTACATATTTTTTATTTTTACCAAAACCTCCAACAGGGAAGAATTGTTGTAAATGTTCAACTCTAATTATTTTTTCAGACATACTGATTCTCCCTCTGTATTATTATCTTCTTCCAACTCATTTAACCAACACTGTGAATAATGAGTTTCACTGAAATCCTTAACAGGCGGCATTTCTCTTAAGCATATCTTCATACATGAATCACATCTGGAAGCAAAAGGACAGCCCTTCGGCGGATTAAGCATATCCACCGGTGTACCTTCGATAGGTACAAGTCTTTCATAATCAGCCTCATACATCTTAGGAATACTCCTTAAAAGTCCTTTTGTATATTCATGCTTAGGATTATAAAAAATATCGTCTGTAAGACCGCTCTCTATAATTTTTCCCGCATACATAACCGCTATTCTGTCACAGATATTTGCAACTACACCAAGGTCATGTGTAATCATAATAATTGCCATGCCAAGCTTGTTTTTAAGCTCAATCATAAGCTCTATAATCTGTGCCTGAATTGTAACGTCAAGCGCTGTTGTAGGCTCATCCGCAATCAAAAGCTTAGGCTCGCAGGCAAGCGCCATCGCAATCATAACTCTCTGTCTCATACCTCCGGAGAGCTCATGAGGATATTGCTTAAGTCTCTTATCAGGCTCGTTTATACCTACCAAAGTAAGAAGCTCTCTTGCTCTTTCTTTGGCCTCTTTTTATTCTTATCTGTATGCAGAAGTATAACTTCCATTATCTGGTTTCCGATAGTATATACCGGATTCAAACTGGTCATAGGATCCTGGAAAATGATTGAAACTTCATTTCCACGGATTTTTCTCATTTCTTTTTCACTCATTTCATTGATATGATATCCGTTGAAGTATAAATCTCCACCTATGATCTTTCCCGGATTTGCTATAAGCCCCATAAGAGAATAGCTTGTAACACTCTTTCCGGAGCCTGACTCTCCTACTACTCCCAGCACTTCTCCTTCGTTTACATAGAAGGAAACATCATCTAAGGCTTTCACCTCTCCTGCCGGAGTAAAGAAGGAAAGTCTCTCATGTTCTATATCTACAAGATGTTTACTCATAATTACCTTCCTTTAATTCTTTAGCTTAGGGTCAAATGCATCACGGAGTCCGTCTCCCAAAAGGTTAAGACTAAGTATTATCAAACTGATAAGTATTGCCGGTGCGAACAAAAGATGTGGATATGACTGCAATCCCGTTATGGCATCGGAAGCAAGTGAACCGAGAGACGGCATAGGAACAGCCACACCCAAGTCCCAAAAATGACAAATAACTTTCTGTAAATATAGCAGAAGGTATTTGCAATGTAGTTGTAACAATCAATGTACCGATGGTATTTGTAAGCAAGTGTTTTCTGATAATCTGACCGCTCTTTGCACCAAGTGCTCTTGCAGCTGTAACATACTCCTGCTCTTTTAATACAAGTATCTGTCCACGGACAATTCTTGCCATACCTACCCAGTAAAGAAGGGCAAAAACTATAAATATACTTATAAGGTTTATACCGAGAACATTGATCCATCCGAATCCCGGTGCGGACGCCAAAAAGCTTCATCGGCTTCTTAAGCGCAAATGTAAGAAGTATTATAAGTAATATATCAGGAACTGTATATATTATATCTACAATTCTCATCATTATAAGATCAACCCATCCGCCGGTAAATGCCGCAACTGAACCGTAAATTGAACCGATTATAAGCACGATAAATGATGCCAAAAGTCCTACTATAAGTGAAATTCTGGCTCCCATCATTACTCTTATGGCATAGTCTCTTCCAAGACTGTCGGTTCCGAGTATATGTGGAAATACCTTTTCTCCTGCGGCAATTCTTGCAAGTTCTCCTGCAGAATACTGCATAGGCATAAGTCTCTCACTACCCTTTAACTGTATTGCGTAGTTATATGGGTAAAATATCGGCACTATAAATGCAAGTATCAATATAACAAAAAAATACTGCCAAAGATGCAAGTGCCACTTTTATTCTTTAAAAGTCTTCGAAATCCGTCCTGCCAGAAACTGACACTCTGACGCATCACTACCAGACTTTCTTTTTCTTCTTTGCTGGCGGGCAAAAAATCTTCAGGCGATAAATTTAAATGCCCTGAAATAATATGTTTGCTCATTATATATAGGGATGCCACAAAAATACTTGTGACAACCTTCTCCTTTCTTATAGGCTTTACTTAAGTTTTATTCTAGGATCTACGATAGTATATGCAATATCTACCACTACGTTCATAAAAATAATAAGAGTTGCCAGGAATATGGTGGTTCCCATGATAACTGTATAGTCCTGATTTATAACAGAACTTACAAATTCACCTCCAAGTCCCGGAATAGTGAATATCTTCTCTACAACAAAGCTTCCTACAAGTGTATACGCTACAAGCGGACCCATATATGTAATGATAGGCAAAATAGCGTTTCTGAGTGCATGCTTAAACAAAATAACATTCTCTGAAAGACCCTTTGCTCTTGCCGTTCTCATATAGTCCTGTCCAAGTACGTCAAGCATTGAAGATCTCATCTGTCTTGCAATATAAGCTGTAGGATAAAACGAAAGTGCCAGTACCGGCATGATGTAGTTTAACGGTGATGTAAGACCATATGTAGGCAAAAGTTCAAGCTTTACGCCTAAAAAGTACATTAGAATAGTACAAACAACGAAACTCGGTACCGCTATTCCCAAAGTTGCAAACATTATAATAAGTCTGTCAAGTACCTTTCCTCTGTTAAGTGCGGCAATGGAACCCAAAGGCACTCCGAATATTAATGCAAGGACTATAGATATTCCACCCACTCTGGCAGAAACAGGAAATTTTGTGGATATTATCTGAGCTACATCTCTTCCCCTTTGCTTTATGCTTATTCCAAAATCACCTTTCAATGCATTTTTAAAATAATTGATATACTGCACTGTAATAGGCTTATCAAGGCCATATTTTTACCTCCAATGCTTTTTTTGAGCCGCTTTTTGAAATTGACTTATCCGCAGCGAAAGGTCCACCCGGAACTTGTTGCATCAGGAAAAAGTCAAGGTTGATACGATGAATATTGTTGCTATTCCGAATATCAACCTTTTGATAATATACTTTAACACGATTCCCTCTCCTTTACTTTTTTTATTTTTTTCTATAAGTTATTAAAGTATTTTTGCCAATATTTTATGCTTTTTAGATATTTTTCACATAGAAATAAAAAGCTTGTACAAAAAAATAGTAGGCAAGCACCGTTGCTAAATATTGCCTACTTCCTGCACAATTATACACTATTCTATTATCTTTTTCAAGACTCTGTTCGTATAGCGTGCACTTATGTTTGTCGTTAAAATACATGTTTTTTTGTGATTTTAGCTTTATACTTCTTTATATTTCTTTTATATTTTTCTTTATCTTCTTTATACAATATATCCCTTTACTTTTTTTCAAAAAGGTATATGATATTTTTTTGACAAATGTGTTTCTTCCTATTAAATGTACCACATGAATAGCCTGAAATATATTTGAGTGGTTTGCCTTACATGGTATATCACATAATACTATTTACTAAGGAGGTTTTTATGGATGATATAATAAGCAGGCTTTTCTGAAATAGAAGACTCATCTCAAGCTTACGTTGATGATGCTGTTCAAAAGAAAAAGGAAATCGCTGCTGAGATTAACGCCAGGAAAGAGCTTTGGAAGCAAGATCTTGATGCTAAGACAAAGGCAAGAATTGCCGAGTTGCAGAAATCTATGAATTTGTCTAAAGAAAAAAAGATTTCAGAACTCAAACAACAGTCTGAGAAGGCCTTTAGGAATCTGCAAGACATGTATGACACTCACCATGATAAATATGTGGATATGCTATTCTCAAATATGATTAAGGAGTAGCCATGGGAAATTTATTTAAATACTCTTCCCTTACCACTAAAAATTCGTTCGATGTCAAGTGATTTAATAAGTATTGACGGTTTCAAATCATTATGTGAATGTGAAACCATCACTGATGCAATGAATGAGCTTATGCATTATAAATACTACCGTGATGCATTTAAAAAAGTCGACATCAATACATTACATCGTGAGAATATCGAGCAAATATTATTGTTAAGTAGTCTGGAAGAGTTTTCAAGACTCTGCAAATTCAACTCGGGTACTCCAAGAAAATATCTGAATTTAGTATCTATGTACAATACAATCCATGTCTTAAAGCGTATACTGCGAGACATTCTCAGTCATAGACCGACATCTTTGGATTTAAAATCATATTCCAAGTATATGGGTACAAAAACAAATCTGAACATCGATGAGCTTATGTCTGCACAAGATGTATCACAATTTGTTGATTCACTGAAAAATACGGAATATTATGATTGTACAAATCAGGTATTGTCTACCGGAAGTACCAATATATTTGACTATGCACTTGCTCTTGACTCTTATTATTTTGAGATTTGCTTCAAATTTGCGCAAAAAGAGCTTAAAGGTGATGAAAGCAAAGAAGTACTCTCAATCCTTGGAACAAGATGTGATTTCCTTAATATGCAATGGATATACAGAACCAAGAAGTATTATAAAGTAAGTAATACAAGGGTATATGCCACTCTCATCCCACATTATTATAAGATAAGCGTAGATGAAATAAAGCAAATGGTTGAGGCCCAAAATCTTGATGAGTTTTTTGTAATATTTGACAATTCATACTATGGAAAATTGTCTGCAAAGCTTTTCAAGTACAAACCCGGCCTGGAAGAATTTTATATGAGGACATTGGAATATCTGTATAGTAAACATAAGAAGGATAATCCGTATTCTTTGGCAAGTCTCAGCTACTATCTGTATTCCAGGGAACTTGAGATAAGCAGAGTTATAGAGATAATAGAATCCATAAGATATTCGCTTCCTCCGGAAGATATTGTCTCTAATATTTTAAAACTTGAAACAAGGAGGTCTTTCGCATGATTGAGAGAATGGAATTCTTGAATATCACAGGCCCGAAAGACGATATTGACAGGATAATAGAAACCTATATCAGTAAGTATGATTTCCAGTTGGAAAATGCTCTTTCAGAGCTGAAAAATGTCAAAGAATTGCATGCCTTTAATGAAAGCAATCCTTATAAGGACATCTTGGCAAGATCACAGGAACTGAAAGAATACTTTAAAGATACCGGTTTACACACGAATCGTCACATGAGTATCGAGGAGGCCGACAAAATAACTCGGAGTATTTCAGACAAGGTCTATTCTTTATCACAAAAAAAGAGTGAACTTGAATCGGAACTTGCGGGATACGAGGAAAAGCTTAAAAATGTTCACTATTTTATAGGACTGGATTATGACACCGAAAAGATTCTGCACTTTAAGTATGTAAACTTCAGATTCGGTTCCATGCCGACGGAATATTATGAAAAGTTTATGAACTTTGTGTATGAAAGTATTGACACTATTTTTTACAAGGCAAGAGAAATAGATGATAAGGTATGGGGTGTATATTTTTGTACCGGATGCCATTTCGGATCAAATAGACGCTATATATTCTTCAATGCATTTTGAAAGATTTTTCCTGCCTGATGAGTACCATGGTACACCTGAATATTCAAGTGCAAAGCTTCAGGAAAAGATTAAAGAGTTGCAGGACAATATACTTAGTATCGACAATAAGATAATAAGTGTACTTGAAAAACAGTCGTGAAGATTTTTCTTTTGGCAAATCAGGTACTTTACAGATTCAACAAGGTGTTTGAAGTCAGAAAGTATGCTGCAGCCACCAGAAATAACAGAAAAGATAAGAAAGTCTTCTATATCATATGCGGATGGCTTACAAAAGATGATGCCGAAAAACTGGCAAAAGAACTTGAAAATGAGCCGAGTACTTTCTGCCTTGCGGAAAGAAACTTATCAAAAATAAGCAGTACTCCGCCTATAAAGTTAAAGAACAATGCCCTTTTCAAACCTTATGAAATGTTTGTTGAAATGTACGGCTTGCCGAATTATAAGGAATTTGATCCTACAATACTTATAGCTCTGACATATTCCGTTTTGTTCGGTTTTATGTTCGGAGATGTCGGACAAGGTCTTGTGCTTTTAATACTCGGAAGTATTATAGCCTATAAGAAGAAATTAAGGCTTGCGGCAATTATTGCCAGATGCGGATTCTTCTCCACAATATTCGGATTCTTATTCGGTTCAGTATTCGGGTTTGAAGATATAATAAGCCCTCTTTGGGTAAGACCTGCAAAAGCAATGACTGCACTTCCCGTTATCGGAAATTTAAATACGGTCTTTGTGGTAACAATAACTCTGGGTATGTTAATAATAATACTTATGATGATCTTAAGTATTTTGACAAAGCTTAGGTTTAATGAACCGGGTGAAGCATTGTTTGACGCAAACGGTGTGGCAGGACTTGTATTTTATGCATCGGCACTTATTACCATAGTACTTTTTATGACAGGTAATCATATGCCGGCGACAATTGTACTGTTTATAATGTTTGTGCTTCCTTTAATTTTAATTTTCTTAAAAGAGCCTTTATCGGCTGTATTGGAAAAGAAAAAGATACATCTCGAGGGAGGTGTAGGCATGTTTATTCTGCAGGGATTCTTTGAGCTTTTTGAAGTGCTTTTAAGCTACTTTTCAAACTCTCTTTCCTTTGTCAGGGTTGGTGCGTTTGCAGTCAGCCATGCGGCAATGATGGAAGTAGTGCTTATGCTTTCAGGTGCTGAAAGCGGCAATATCAACTGGATAGTTGTTGTCCTCGGGAATATCTTTGTAATGGGTATGGAAGGTTTAATTGTAGGTATACAGGTATTACGTCTTGAGTATTATGAGTTGTTCTCAAGATTTTATACAGGAGACGGAAGACAATTTAAACCTTATTCATAGTAAATAATTTTTTTATGTTTTTAGTTAGGAGAAAAAAATGAATACATTAGTAAAAGTAACACTTGCAGCAGCCCTTATTTTTAAGTATCGCAGTTCCTTATATCGCATTTATGATAGGCGAAAAGACAAAGGGTCGTTATAAAAAAGCCCTTGCAGGAAATGTTGTTATGTTCTTCGGTGTTATGGCGATTACATGCGTATTTTTCTTATCAGGAAATGCTTACGCGGCTTCTGAAACAGCAGCTTCATCAGCTACAGGTTTAGGATACCTCTCAGCAGCTCTTTCAGTAGGTCTTGCATGTATCGGTGGCGGTATCGCCGTATCTGCGGCAGCTTCAGCAGCACTTGGAGCTATCAGTGAGGACGGTTCAATCCTTGGTAAGTCACTTATCTTCGTAGGTCTTGCAGAGGGTGTTTGCCTTTACGGACTTGTAGTTGCATTCATGATTCTTGGTCGTTTATAAAGGCGATTTTATGAAAATGTATCTTATAAGTGATAATGTGGATACTCTTACAGGTATGAGACTTGCAGGGTGGAAGGAGTGGTGGTTCATGAAAAGCATGAACTTACAAATGCCCTTGATTTTTGTTATAAAGAGCAAAGATATCGGCATTGTGCTTCTCACGGAAAAAGTTTTCAAAAGATTACCCCGAGCTTGTAAATAAATATAAGATGGAATCACATATACCACTCTTTATTGATATACCGGATCGACATGGTACCGGAAGATCCGAAAACTTCATTACAGACTATGTAAATGAGGCTATCGGCTTGAAACTGTAACAGTTTGCATGATTATAATCTTGCAAAATGAACTTTAGATTAAGATTAAAAAAAGGTAGGTATTATCTTGACAATAGAAGAAAAACTACAGCATTTTTAAAGAGGCTTGCACTGTTGATGCCATTGCCGCTGCTGAAAAAAATACTTTCAGATTATAAAAAAATGCTTTTAGAGAAGGACTTTTTAGACTACCAAAACAGTGAGACGAGACTTGCTGATATGGAAGTCAAAACTGAAACCACAAGGATTGACAAAGAGATGAACAAAGAGCTCGCTCTTGAACAGATAAAACTACGAATGGAGCTCGGCAAAAAGGCTGCCGAGCTCAAGGAAAAGATTTTTGCACAGCTTGAGGAAAGACTCGCAGAGTATCAGGAAACTCCCGAATATGTAGCTTTGATAGATTCACAAATTGAAAGAGCATTGAAATTTGCGGGAAATGATGAGGTGAAAATATATATAGACCCTAATGATGAATCTCTCGCACATGATCTTTCCGTAAAGCATGATATTGATATAGCCATCAGTAAATATCCTTTTCATGGCGGTATGAGAGCCGTTATACCGGCAAAAAATATTCTGATTGACAATTCTTTTAAAAAAAGATTTCAGAAGCAAAGGAAAAATTTGATGTAGATATGGAGGTACTATAATGGCAGCTACAGGTATTATATTTGCAATAAACGGACCTATAGTGAAGACATCAAATGATTCCGGTTTTGAAATGCATGAGATGGTATATGTAGGAGAAGAAAATCTTGTAGGTGAGGTAATCGGACTTACTTCCGATGCAACAGTCATAGAAGTTTATGAGGAAACCGGCGGAATTAAGCCCGGTGAAATTGTAACAGGTACAGGCGCTCCCGTTTCCGTAACTCTTGCGCCGGGTATCCTTAACAATATATTTGACGGTATTGAAAGACCTTTAAGTGAAATTGCAAAGGTTGACGGAACCTATATTTCCAGAGGTGTAAGTGTGGATTCACTTGATACAAAGAAACTTTGGAAAACACATATAACCGTAAAACCGGGACAGGCTATAGACGGAGGAACCATAATTGCCGAGGTGCCTGAAACACCGGCAATATTACATAGAGTAATGCTCTCCCAAACCTTAAGGGTTATGTTTTGGATGTGGTTGAAGACGGTGAGTATACGATAAATGACAAGATTCTCACATTGCAGCTTGAAGACGGAAGTGAGATTCCGATCACCATGACACAGCACTGGCCTATTCGTGTTCCGAGACCTATAAAGAAGAGATTCCCGGCAAGCGTTCCGCTTGTTACCGGTCAGAGAATTCTTGATACTCTCTTCCCTCTTGCAAAGGGAGGTACTGCAGCTGTTCCTGGCGGATTCGGTACAGGTAAGACTATGACTCAGCACCAGATTGCAAAATGGTCCGATGCAAATATTATTATTTATATCGGTTGCGGTGAGCGTGGAAATGAGATGACTCAGGTTCTTGAGGAGTTCTCAGAACTTATAGATCCTAAGACCGGAAATCCTTTGATGGATAGAACAACTCTTATCGCAAACACTTCAAATATGCCGGTTGCCGCCAGAGAGGCATCTCTTTATTCAGGGCTGACACTTGCAGAATACTACCGTGATATGGGTTATGATGTTGCAATCATGGCGGACTCAACATCAAGATGGGCTGAGGCTCTTCGTGAGATCTCAGGACGACTTGAGGAAATGCCTGCCGAGGAAGGTTTCCCGGCATATCTGGCTTCCAGACTTTCAGCATTCTATGAGAGAGCCGGCATGATGCAAAACTTAAACGGAAGTGAAGGCTCGGTATCAATTATCGGTGCGGTATCTCCACAGGGTGGTGATTTCTCCGAGCCTGTAACACAAAATACCAAGAGATTTGTACGCTGTTTCTGGGGACTTGATAAGAGACTTGCATATGCAAGACATTTCCCTGCTATACAGTGGCTTGACAGCTATTCGGAATACCTGACAGATCTTGCGCCTTGGTATGCTGAGCATGTGGATAAGAACTTTGTAGAATACAGAAACAGACTTGTATATATACTCAATCAGGAAGCATCTCTGATGGAAATAGTAAAACTTATAGGTGCGGATGTTTTGCCTGACGATCAAAAACTTGTACTTGATATAGCGAAGGTTATAAGAGTAGGTTTCCTTCAGCAAAACGCCTTCCACAAGGATGATACTTGTGTTCCGCTGATAAAGCAGTACAAAATGATGGACGTTATACTATATCTCTATCAGAAATCAAAAGCACTTGTTCATCAGGGTATGCCTATGAGTGTTTTGCATCAGGACAGTATTTGGGACAAAGTTTCTTCCATAAAGTATGATGTTCCTAATGATAAGCTCGAGATGTTGGATCAATACAAAAAAAGATATTGACACATTCTACGAAAAAGTACTTGAAAAAGAATGCATAGGAGGTAAAACATGTCAATAGAATACCTTGGACTTAGTTCCATAAACGGACCATTGGTAGTTCTTGAGGGTGTCAAGGGTGCTGCCTATGATGAGATTGTAGAAATGACCGTAAACGGTAAAGAAAGACGTCTGGGCAGAATCATTGAAATAAACGGTGACAAAGCGGTAATACAGGTTTTTGAAGGAACCGACGGTATGGCACTTAGAAATACACATACCAAGCTTACAGGAAAGCCTATGGAAATAGGTGTTTCCGAGGCAATGTTCGGAAGAACTTTCAACGGTATCGGAGAACCTATCGACGGACTTGGAAGTGTAGAGGCGGAAAAGACCATAGATGTAAACGGAAAGCCTTTAAATCCTGTCACAAGGGAATATCCGAGAAACTATATCAGAACCGGTATTTCCGCTATCGACGGACTTATGACACTTATCAGAGGTCAGAAGTTACCTATATTCTCAGGAAACGGCCTTCCACATGATGAACTTGCGGCACAGCTTGTTCGTCAATCTTCTTTGGGTGACAGCAACAATGATGATGAGAAGTTTGCGGTTGTATTTGCAGCCATGGGTGTAAAGCATGATGTGGCTGATTTCTTCCAGAGAACATTTGCAGAGAGTGGTGTTAGTGACCATGTTATCACATTCATCAATCTTGCAAATGATCCTGTGGTTGAAAGACTTATTACTCCGAAGGTGGCTCTTACCGTTGCCGAGTATCTTGCCTTTGAAAAGGGCATGCATATACTTGTAATACTTACGGATATGACTTCTTTTGCGGAGGCAATGCGTGAGGTTTCATCTTCAAAGGGTGAGATTCCTTCAAGAAAAGGTTTCCCGGGATATCTTTATTCAGAGCTTGCCACCATATATGAGAGAGCGGGTATTGTAAACGGTGTGAACGGTTCCGTTACACAGATTCCGATACTTACCATGCCGAATGATGATATCACTCACCCGATCCCCGATCTTACCGGGTATATAACCGAAGGACAGATAGTTCTTGACAGAGACTTAAACGGTCAGTCAATCTATCCTCCTATCTCAGTACTCCCTTCTCTTTCAAGACTTATGAAGGACGGTATCGGTGAAGGCTTTACAAGAGCGGACCATCAGGATGTTGCAAATCAGCTCTTTTCTTCCTACTCTAAGGTAGGTGATGCCAGAGCACTTGCATCAGTTATCGGTGAGGATGAATTGTCCGATACTGATAAACAATACCTTATATTCGGTAGAGCCTTTGAGCAGATGTTTATCGGTCAGTCTGTTAATGATAACAGAACAATATTTGATACCTTGGAAATCGGTTGGAAACTTCTGGGTCTGATGCCTAGAGGCGAGCTTGACAGAATAGATACAAAGGTACTTGATCAGTATTATAAGCCGACAGTACTTGATGCAAACGGTGATATAGTTCCTGCTGCAGTAGAGGATTAAATATGAATATTAATACATTCCCGACAAAGGGTAATTTGATAGCCTCAAAAAACTCTCTGGCACTGGCAAGGCAGGGCTATGGCTTGATGGATAAGAAGAGAAATATTCTTATCCGCGAGCTTATGGGATTGATTGATGAGGCTAAGGAAATCCAAAAGCAAATAGATACAACCTTCAGTGCCGCTTACAAGGCACTGATGTATGCAAATATCGAATTGGGTATCGACTTCGTATCGGATATCGCAGGTTCGGTGCCTGTTGAAGACAGTATACAGATAAAGACCAGGTCGGTAATGGGCACTGAAATACCTCTTGTAAGATTTGATGATTCTCCCATGGAGCCTACATATGCTTATTACGCTACAAGAGAGTCACTTGATAAAGCCAGAGAATGCTTCAATGAAGTAAAAAGACTTACCGTAAGACTCTCCATGATAGAAAATTCCGCTTATCGTCTGGCAAGAAATATTAAAAAGACTCAAAAAAAGAGCCAATGCCTTAAAGAATATCACTATTCCAACCTATGAAAATCTCACAAAGAATATCACGAATGCTTTGGAAGAAAAGGATCGTGAGGAATTCACCAGGTTAAAGGTTATAAAGTCTTGGAAGGATGCATAATGAAAATACTTAGATTCTTTTTAGGAATTATTTTAAGCTTTTCACTGATGTTTATCGTATTGGTTACATCCATAGAAATTGCGGCATATTCCGACTTCTCTTTTTATGAAAAAGAATATAAGAAATATGCTGTAACAAGCTATGTGGATATTTCAATGCCGGATCTTATGAATGTTACAAAAGAAATGATGAGCTATCTGAAAGGTGACAGAGAAAAGCTCTCCGATATAAATGCAAATATCGCAGGAATCCCCGACACGGCTTTCTTTAATAAAAGAGAGGTTGCGCATATGGAGGATGTACGAGGTCTTTTTGTGGGAGCTGTTTATCTTCGATATATACTTATAGCGGTCAGTATTCTTTGCATTATATCGGTAAAATTATTAAAAGGGTAAAAAGCATTTTCATTTTTGTCAAATGTACTTACATTCGGCACTTTAATTACTCTGGCCATAACTGCCGTTTTGGTATTTCTTATTGCCGGAGATTTTGAAAAATATTTTATAATCTTCCACCATATCTTTTTTAACAATGATTTGTGGATGCTTGATCCGGCTACCGACAATTTGATAAATATAGTGCCACAGGGCTTCTTTTATGGATATGTCTAAAAAGAATTATGATAGTATTTTCCGCTTTTATCCTGTCTATGATAGGTAGCGGTGTGGTTTTAAAGAAAATTTTTAAATAATTTTTATAATAAGGTGTATGTATCTTACTTACACCTTATTTTTATATTTGCATATAATATGATATTGTGATAAATTATGACTTTAGAAAAAAATATTTTCTTAGGAGGTTATTTATGAAGAAAAAAATGGTGGCATGGTAAAGTTGCTTATCAAATATATCCAAAAAGTTTTAATGATACTACAGGAAGCGGTATAGGTGACCTGAGAGGTATTATAGAAAAACTTGACTATTTAAAAGATCTCGGAGTTGACATAATATGGTTGTCTCCTTGTTACTGCTCTCCTTTTGCGGATCAGGGCTATGATATTTCAGACTATTACAATATAGATCCCGTATTCGGAAATATGGACGATATGGATGAACTTTTGGCAGAAGCTAAAAAAAGAGATATGTACATCCTTATGGACCTTGTAGTAAATCACTGCTCAGACGAGCATGAGTGGTTTAAAAAAGCTATTGAAGATCCTGACGGAGAATATGGAAAGTACTTCTATATCGAAGAAGGTAAGGACGGCAAAGAGCCTAACAACTGGCGTTCTTACTTTGGCGGAAGTGCATGGGAAAAGATCCCCGGTACGAACAAGTACTATCTTCACCTCTTCCATAAAAAGCAACCCGACCTCAACTGGGAAAACAAAAAAGTTCGCGAAGAAATATATACAATGATAAACTGGTGGCTTGAGAGAGGACTTGCAGGTTTTAGAATTGATGCCATTATAAATATAAAGAAGGCTCTCCCTATAATTGACTATTGCTACTCACCGGATAGAGAAGACGGCTTTGTGGAGCCACATAGAATGCTTGAGGATGCTATAGGTGTAGGTGACTTCCTTACAGAGCTTAAAAATGAGACATTTGCCAAACATGATGCTTTCACAGTCGGCGAAGTATTTGACGAGCGTGAAGAGGATATCCCGCTTTTCATCGGCGATGACGGCTATTTTTCAAGTATGTTTGACTTCAATGAGACAATATTCGGAAAGAGTAGAAACGGTTGGTACGACTGCAAGCCTATCACCCCTGATGACTATAAGAGATGCTGCTTTGAGACTCAGGAAAAGATCGGTGATATCGGAATGATTTCCACTATTATCGAAAACCATGATGAGCCAAGAGGTGTGAGCCACTATATTCCTGCAGACGAGCTTAGCGAAACCGCAAAAAAATTCCTCGGTACAATGCAGTTTATGCTTCGTGGACTTCCGTTTATATATCAGGGCCAGGAAATAGGTATGGAGAATGTAAACTTCACCTCTATGGACCAAATAGATGATATATCAACCCGTGACCAATATAAAGTAGCAATTGAAGCCGGACTTTCTCCGGAAGAGGCATTTGCTGCCGTGAAGCATTATAGCCGTGACAACAGCCGTACTCCTTTCCAGTGGGATGACAGCAAAAATGCAGGATTTACCACAGGAAACCCATGGCTTATGGTAAGCCCTGACTATAAGAGAATCAATGCGGCATCACAAATAAACAATCCTGACTCACTGCTCTCTTACTATAAAAAAACTTACCGCTCTCAGAAAAAAATCCTGAATATTCCGAGACTGTGGTATATGGTAAGACCGTACCGTACCTCCCTGAGGTGGAAAAGATTGATGGCATTTAAGAGAGTTGGCGACAATCAAACATTACTTGTACTCGGCAACTTTCAGACCAAGCCGCAGACTGTAAAACTTCCTTCAAAAATGTAAAAAGGTTGTTTTTAAACAATGTGGAAAAATGTTGATTTCTTATCAGATACAGAAATCAAACTTGAAGGATACCAGGCTTTGGTTATAGAGATTTAAAAAAACATTAAAAAGAACCTGTCGGAACAAACACCTCCGACAGGTTCTTTTTAATACTAAAAAAATATCTTTTTTTCCAAAAGAGCCTTATCTTATTTTTCAATCTTTAATCTCTCACCCTCTGCCATACAACTCTGTCAGATACTTTATATTCTTCCAGGTATTCTCATCTATCTCATTCTCTGTAAGTCTGAACATCCAGTTCTTACCTATTGTGGAAGGTGTGTTCATTCTGTACCTGTGGTCATAGTGAAGATAGTCCTGTATAGGTATAATACAGGTATCCGAGACACTTCCCATTGCCGCTCTGATAAGTGCGTCACAGACTTCGGTCTTCTTGTCGGACTTCTTTAAATTAAAGTATGCAAGCACCATATCATACTCTTTTTCCGTAATATCATCAAGCCATCCCATCACAGTCTCATTGTCATGAGTTCCAGTGTATACCACGCTGTTTCTTGTATAATTGTGAGGTAAGTAGTCATTTGCGCTTCCCGTATCTCTGGAATCGAAAGCAAATTCAAGGACTTTCATTCCGGGATAGCCGCTGTCGTTTACAAGTCTTCTTACACTGTCCGTCACATATCCAAGATCCTCCGCTATAAGCTTACAGTCACCAAGTCTTTCCCTTATCTTATTGAAGAGTTCAATACCCGGACCCTTCTCCCAGTGACCGCCTGCCGCAGTCTCATTCTCTGCAGGGATGGAATAGTATTCATCAAATCCTCTGAAATGATCTATTCTGATAACATCATAGTTTTCAAAATTCTTTCCAAGTCTCTTTATCCACCATTTATATCCTGTATCTCTGTGATATCCCCAATTATAAAGCGGATTTCCCCAAAGCTGTCCGTCAGGAGCAAAACCGTCAGGCGGACAACCTGCCACCGCTACAGCCTTACCCTCTTCATCCATCTGGAACAGCTCTCTATGCGCCCAGGTGTCCGCACTGTCCATAGCCACATAAATCGGAATATCGCCGATAATCTCTATACCGTTTTCATTGGCATATGCTTTTAATTTCTTCCACTGTTCATCAAACTTATATTGTAGGAACTGATAAAATTCTATATCAAAGTAAAGCTTCTCCCTATAATAATTGATGGCATAATCATATCTTTCTCTTATATCCTTCGGCCAGGTACTAAAAGGCTCTCCGTTAAAATAGTCTTTAATCGCCATAAAGAGTGCATAATCCCAGAGCCATTTGGAATTCTCATAAACAAAATCTGCAAATTTATCATCTTCATAAACTTTAGCTCTCTCATATGCCTTATGTAAAAGATCGAATCTGCCGTCATAAAGCTTTTTATAGTCCACTCTCTTTAAGTCTGTACCGAAATCTACACCGTCACATTCCTTTTTGGTCAAAAGTCCTTCTTCTATAAGCTGTTCAAGATCTATAAAGTACGGATTTCCTGCAAATGTAGAAAATGACTGGTATGGCGAATCTCCGTATCCTGTGGCTCCAAGAGGCAGTATCTGCCAGAATGATTGCTTTGCCTCTTTTAACTTGTCAACAAAGTGATATGCAGCTTTTCCAAAACTTCCTATTCCATATTTGCCCGGAAGGCTGCTTATATGAAGTAATATTCCACTTTTTCTCATTTTCTCCTCCTTATTTTTTAAGCCATGCAAAATCGGATTCGCATGGCTTATATTTAGGGTTTACCCCTTTAAAATCTTATTTAATAGCTCCGTCTACCATTCCCTGAATAATCTGCTTTTGTGCAATCAGGAATAATAATACTATAGGAATCATAGCAAGGAATGCGGCGCTAAGAATCAAATCCCACTGCTTTACATAAGAGCCTACAAAGCTGCTTACCGCGATAGGCAATGTTTTGATCTTACCGTTAAGTCCAAGCATAATGGACGGAAGCAAATAGTCATTCCATATCCACAAACCGTTCAGTATAAGAACCGTCATCTGTACCGGACGAAGCAGAGGCATTATTATTCTGAAGAATGTGCCTTCAGGAGAGCAACCGTCAATCCATGCAGCCTCCTCAAGCTCCTTTGGAATACCCTTTATAAATCCGTGCAATACAAATATTGACATGGAACCTCCAAAGCCGAGGTAAGCAAATACTACACCCTTATAGCTTGAAAGCATCTGTATTCCTGTAAAGTTTCCTATATTCTTGAAAACTGTAAGTATAGGAAGCATAACTACCTGGAAAGGAATAACCATAGCCGCTACAAACATCATAAAGATGAAGTTTGACCAACCCTCTTTATGATGACGGCTGAGTACCCATGCAGCCATTGATGAGAACAATGTCAAAAGCACAAGTGAAACCACTGTAATTATCAAAGAGCTTCTGAAAGAGCTCCAATAACTGAAGTTGTCATTGTTTATAACACCCTTAAAGTTTGCAAGCATCTGTCCCCAGTTCTTAGGTAAAGATATAGGACTTATTACTATATCCGCACTGGTTTTTGCAGAGTTTATAATTACCAGGAAGAAAGGGCATAGTATAAAGAATGCGATAATAAAGCCTATAATACTGCCGATTAAATTTCTTGTTTTCTGTGCCTTCATTATAGCTCTACCTCCCTCTTCTTACTGATTGCAACCTGTGTCAAGGATACTGCTGCAAGTATTATAAAGAATACAACCGCCTTGGTCTGACCAAGAGCATAATTGTTCTTTCTGATAGCTGTATTATAAATATTAAGAGCCAAAAGCTCTGTAGCCTGAATAATCTTCGGTCCCATAATACGGCTCGGTGCACCGTTTGTTATCGCAAGGTTTAAGTCAAACTGCTTAAATGAGTTTACCAATGTAAGGAATATACATACTGTAAATGTATTTGCAATCATCGGTATTTTTATTTTAAACAGTGTTGTAAGTGCTGAAGCTCCGTCAACTCCCGATGCCTCAAGTACATCCTTCGGTACAGTCTGAAGACCTGTAAGATAAATAAGCATTATATATCCGGCATACTGCCATGTATTTACTATCAAAATAGCAAGCAATGCAAGGTTGGCATCTGTAAGCATTGACAATGAACCTGCAAATATGGTTGTAAATACCTTATTGAAGATAAACTGCCATACATAACCGAGTACAAGACCACCAATCAGGTTCGGTAAAAAGTAAGCTGAACGGAAAAACGATGTACCCTTTATCTTTGATGAGCAAACAAGTGCAAGCACAAATCCGACAACATTAACCAAAACCATATTTATAACTGTATATATAAGTGTAATTACAAATGAATATACATAGTCCGACTGCTTAAACATTGTAATGTAATTTTCAAATCCGACAAATCTTGTAACCTGTATTCCGTTCCAATCTGTAAATGAATATATAATACCCAAAAATAAACGGAATTATAACCGTCACTGCAAATGTAAATACCATTGGAAACAAGAATACCATATTTACTATCTTTGTGTGCTTCTTATGCGGCATTTTAAATACGCCTAATATGAGTAAAACAACACCCAAAATAAGTATATATCCTCTAAGCTCCCCTGTAGCCCCGGTCAAGTCTAAAATCAATGCATAAATTGTAAGTATTGCTCCAAGAGCCAGCATTGCCAAAGGAATTATTTTTTTCTATCTGTATTCAATTTTCACTCCTTTCAATAAACTTAGTTTAAAAAATCTTTCTATAAAAAAATGGCGACTTTAAAAAGTCGCCATCAAAACTTCAAAGACTCGGCTGTTCTATAATTTGCGAAGCATTTTTAAAAATATTATTTCTTATTGTTTTGCTATGTAGTCAGCCATTGTTGACTTCATCAAAGTTACAAAATCATCTCTTGTAATGCTTCCCTTTGCAAATGAATCAAATACAAGTCCAAGTGCGTTCTGTGCAAGTCCCTCAGGCATATTTGACCATGCCCATGAAGATGTCTCACCTGCATCTACATACTTCTTAAGGCTAACCGCAAGTGGAGTCTCAGGCTCTATTGTACTTGTCTTATATGGTGAAATCATACCTGCTTCTTTTACAAGAATCTCCTGTGCATCAGGATCTGTAGCAAGGAAGTCAAGGAAAGCTTTAGCACCTTCTACATTCTTACCGTCCTTATATACACACCACCATGATGGGCAGTCTGCAAGGATTCTTGTCATATCTGACTTTGTGAAAGCAAGTGGTAAAGACCTGCCTTAAATGTTACATTGTATGTTGGGAGTGAAGGATCAATCCAGTTACCCTGTGTAATAAATGCTGCCTTTCCCTGTGCCCAAAGTGCAAGCTGATCATCATATGTTCCTGAAACAAGTACCTGTGGATCCGCATACTTGAAAAGAAGCTCTGTCATATCGGCAAATTCACCAAGTCTCTCATCATCAAGTTCACCCTTCATTGCCATATCAAAATACTTGTTGTCGCCTCTCTCAAGACCACCTGTATAGTAATAACCGAATAGGTGGTTACCTGTTGACCAATACATCTGTCCTGCCTCTGCGGCAACTGATGCTACAGCCTGAATACCAAGCTCATCCTTCATGCCGTCAAGCTTCTCAAAAGCAGCCTTGAAAGCATCATAATTTGTAAGTGTTGCCGGATCGATACCTGCCTTCTCCAAGATATCGGCATTGTATGTGATTCCATATCCCTCTACCGCATATGGGAAACCTACAACCTTACCTGTTGCCTTATCCTTGTAAGCAAAGTCTGTATTCTTTGCAAACTCTGTATCACTAAGATCCGCAACCATATCTGTCCAGTTAGCGTAATCTCCGTCACCACCGATAACGAATAAATCAGGCATATTGTCGGCAGCCTTGTAGCTCTTTATCTGACCCTGGATGTCAACACCGCCACCAAGTGACTCGATAACAACTTCCTGTCCGGTCTTCTCTTTGAACTTCTCAGCAGCTTTCTTTAACTGTGCATCGATCTCAATCTTACCGTTGATAAGTCTGAGGGCATCTTTGCTTGCAGCACTGTCGGCCTTGCTCTCGCCTGCCTTAGTCTCTGCAGCACTGCTCTGATTATCCGCACCACCGTCGCTCTTTGCAGCACCTGAACCGCAACCTGCCAAAATAGCAGATACAGCTAGCACACCTGCTGCAACACTCAAGAATCTTTTTTTCATTTTATTCTCCTCCAATGAGTATCTTTATTATATTTGTCAACATTTTATCACGTTTTTCATGCATTTTCAAGTAATAAAACAGTCGCTTCATATGGCTTTAATATGCCGTCTTCTCCGGCATCTCTGTTATAATTTGATATCAGAACCTCGGCATTTTCATAGCCTTGGAAGTCAAATTTTTGCTCGCTCTTACTGAAGTTGCACACTGTTAAAAGTTTCTTTCCGTCAAGACTTCTTACATATGCAAAAATATTTTCATCTTCCGGAAGTAAGAGTTCATAATTTCCGTATACTATTATCTCAATTTCTTTTCTGAGTCTAATGAGTTTCTTATAATAGTTAAATACGGAGTCTTCTCTCTTTAACTGATCCTCAACATTTATCTTTTTATAGTTCGGATTAACGGCTATCCAAGGTGTTCCTGTAGTAAAACCTGCATTCTCGCTTGCATCCCACTGCATAGGAGTTCTGGCATTGTCTCTGCTCTTGTGTGCAATCTTCGGGAACATATCTTCCTTAGTGTACAGTCCGCTCTCTATAAGCTCCCTATATGCATTGATTGACTCAAGGTCTCTGAAATCGTCTACAGACTTGAACACGGTATTTGTCATTCCAAGCTCTTCACCCTGATATACATAAGGTGTACCCTGCATCATATGTAAGCAGGTTGCAATACATTTTGCTGAAAGTTCTCTGTAAGCTTCGCTCTCATCACCAAGTCTTGACACGATTCTCGGCTGGTCATGATTGCAAAAATATAAGCTGTTCCATGCAACCTCATCAAGTCCAAGCTGCCACTTTGTAAGGTTCTCCTTTAAAGGTACAAGAGGGATGTGCTTTGTTGACCACTTGAAGTCTCCTTCACCGTCAAGTCCCATATGTTCAAACTGGAACACCATGTTGAGCTCACTGCCCTCACTGTTTGCATACTTTTTCGCCTCATCAAGCGTAACGCCTGCAGTCTCTCCGACAGTCATAATATCAAACTTTGAAAGCACCTTTTCATTCATCTCTTTGAGATAGTCATGTACCTTAGGTCCGTTTGCACAGATATTCATATCTCCGTAAAGCCCGACAACCTTTGCATCAGGGAAACCTTCAGGCTTTGAGATAAGGCTTATAACATCCATTCTGAAGCCGTCAATACCCTTCTCACACCATCTTGTCATCATATCAAAAACTTCTTTTCTCACCTTAGGATTTTCCCAATTCAAATCAGGCTGCTTTACAGAGAAAAGATGCAGATAATACATATCCGTTTTCTCATCATACTTCCATGCCGGACCTGAGAATGCGGAACCCCAGTTGGTAGGCTCTTTACCGTCTTTGCCTTCCTTCCAGATATAGTAATCTCTCTTCGGGTTGTCTTTAGAGCTTCTGCTCTCAACAAACCACGGATGCTCATCGGATGTATGGTTGACTACCAAATCCATTACTATCTTGATGCCTCTCTCATGCGCAGCGGCGAGCATCTTGTCAAAGTCGTTCATATTACCGAACTCGGTCATTATATCCTCATAATCGCTGATATCATATCCGTTGTCATCATTTGGTGACTTATATACGGGTGAGAGCCATATCACATCTATTCCAAGCTCTTTTAAATAGTCAAGTTTACTTGTAATACCGTTTAAATCGCCTATTCCGTCTCCGTTGCTGTCACAAAAGCTTCTCGGATATATCTGGTATACTACCGCTTCCTTCCACCATGCCTTCTTCATTTTCTTACCTCGCTATATTATTTATACCTATCGTATACTTCCTTTATCATATTAAGTTTTTTACGGTCGATATATTTTTCTTAGCATAGCACAATGCCGATTTTATGTAAATCATATAGGGCACTTTCTCAATTCGTTATTTTGACGAAAGAAACTATGTATTTTTGGTCATGCATGCGATTGAAAGCCTACGCTTTATTTAATATACTTGAGACATAAAAATTCGTATAAATTTTTAGGAGGCAATATGGCTAGTTTATCATTAAAGAATATTGAAAAAGTTTATCCTAACGGTTTTAAGGCTGTTCAGGATTTCAACCTTGAAATCGCAGACAAAGAGTTCATCATCTTTGTAGGACCTTCAGGTTGCGGTAAGTCTACAACACTTCGTATGATCGCAGGACTCGAGGATATCTCAGGCGGTACACTTGAGATCGACGGCAAGGTAGTTAACGATGTTGAGCTAAGGACAGAGATATCGCCATGGTTTTCCAGAACTATGCTCTTTATCCACATATGTCAGTATATGACAATATGGCATTCGGTCTTAAGCTTCGTAAGAGACCTAAAGATGAGATAGACAGACTTGTTCGTGAAGCTGCAAGAATACTTGACCTTGAGAAGCTCCTTGACAGAAAGCCGAAGGCTCTTTCAGGAGGTCAGAGACAGAGAGTTGCGATGGGACGTGCTATCGTTCGTAATCCTAAGGTATTCCTTATGGATGAGCCTCTTTCAAACCTTGATGCAAAACTTAGAGTGCAGATGCGTATCGAGATTTCAAAGCTTCATCAGAGACTCGGTGCTACTATCATCTACGTTACTCATGACCAGACAGAGGCTATGACACTCGGTACAAGAATCGTAGTTATGAAGGACGGTATTGTACAGCAGGTTGATTCTCCTGCAAATCTTTACAATGCTCCTTGCAATCTCTTTGTTGCAGGATTCATCGGTTCACCACAGATGAACTTCATGGATGCGGTTGTTGAAAACAGAGGTGAGGATGTATTCTTAAAGGTCGGAGCAAATACACTTAAGCTTCCTATCTCAAAGATTGCCAAGTTCAAAGACGGTTCTTACAACGGTAAGACTGTAGTAATAGGTATTCGTCCTGAGGATATGCATGATTCCGAGCTCTTTATCAACAGCTCACCTGACAGCGTTATCGAATCCGATATCAAGGTTTATGAGCTCTTAGGTGCAGAAGTATTCTTATACTTTGATGTGGAAGGCTTCCAGATGACAGCAAGAGTAAATCCAAGAACAAATCTTAGAACAGGCGACCATGCCAAGTTCGCTCTTGATATGGAAAAAGGTTCATATCTTTGATAAGGAAACAGAGCTTACAATTACAAACTAATTTGTTTTTTTATGATAAGGGGGTAATTATTACCCCTTTATTTTTATTATGGCAAAAAATGCTTTTTGACCAAGTCATTATTTAAAGCTATAATATGCTTATGAATAATGACTTTAAAAAACGAATTAAATAAAATATATAAACTGACGGGAATAAAGCTTCGTATTGAGAATGAAGATGAAATAGATCTTATAGATTTAAAAAAACTTTCCGCTGCATACAAGGAGAAATATTCAAGTGCAAATCTTCTTTTGAATATACTTAGCGGCTTTTATCCCTATAAGGAACAGGTAAACGCCATAAAAGGCACTGGGTATAAAATCTGAAACCAAAAATGCGCCTGTATCTTATATATGTGCCGACAAAAGTCGATGATAATATTACAAAGATAATCACCTCACTATATCCGGGAAAGAGCTCAGAATATCTTTGTATAACGGATTCCACTCATATATGCTTTTTATATCTTGGCGAAGACAATATTGCACACCCTCTTATAGATGTTATAGAGACGGAAGGAATGACAGGAGCATATATTGCATACAGTGATATATTTACCGATTTATCTCTTTTGACAAAGGAATATTCAGAGCTCAGTCAGGCCCTGACTATAAGCCGGATCTTTTATTCTGACAAAAAAATAATCGGTCCCGGTGATCTGGGAGCCGGTGAGCTTATTTATAATATTCCGAAATCTGTATGTGAAAAGTTTCTGAAAAATCATATAGGTGAAGTAATAGATGAGGAAACAATGCAGCTTGTGACCACTTTTATCCGTCACAATTTAAGTATTGCGGAAACCGCAAGATATATGCATATGCATAGAAATACTCTTGTTTACAGAATAGAGCAAATAGAAAAAAAATACGGTATTGATATAAAGACCTTTGAAGGTGCAAATATATTTAATACCGCCATACTTATTACAAATTTTTTTGAAGGTGAAAAACAATGAATGATACATTTTATGAATTACTTATAAAAAAAGAATAAACCTGATACTACAGCAATTATTCTCTCGGCAGTCAATATTGTAGCAATAGTGTTCTTGCTTATGCTCTCACTCTACATACAGTTTGCAATAATTCTTGCCGTAGGACTCGGTTTTGTATTTTTATTATATGGTTTATCCGAGAATATCTGTCGAATATGAATATTCTTTATTGAATGCAGATCTTACCATTGATGCTATATACAATAAGACAAAGAGAAAGAATGTACTTAATGTGGATTTAAAGACATTGGAAACCGCTTTCCCTACTTCATCACCTAAGATGAACGGCCAAAGAAACGGTAAGAAAACAGACTGCTCCACAGGGGATATGGCATCTTCTTATTGTCTTATCTTCCCGAATAACGGTGAGAACATTTTGCTGTTTGTCACTCCGGATGATCATATGCTGGATATGATAAAGCGTGTGGCTCCAAGAGCATTTAGTAAAAAAACAACCTCAGATTTTATTATCTGAGGTTGTTTCTTTTAATATTATTTAACAGCGCTCAACACTTTATCACCCACAGACACATCTCCAAGAGGTGCGCAAGTTACATCACTGTATTCAAAGCTGTTTGTTACAAGTACAGGTGTGGTCATAAGATATCCGGCCTCTGAAATTGCCTTGGCGTCAAACTTCATAATAGCCTGACCTTTCTTTATCTTATCTCCGTTTGCAACCAATGCTTCAAAATGCTTTCCGCCAAGTTCCACCGTATTTACACCCACATGCACTATAAGCTCCACTCCGTTGTCAAGCTTCATACCTACGGCATGTCCCATAAGAGCGATTACAGTACCGTCATCCGGAGCATATACGGTATCACCGTCAGGTATAATACATATACCCTTTCCAAGTATTCCCGCTATAAAAGTCTCATCCTTTGTCTCTTCCATAGAAACTATCTTTCCGCTAAGCGGTGATTCAACTTCTACAGGTGCATTCTCATCTTTCTTAATCTCTACTCTTACTCCTGTATCCACTTCTGCAGAATTTACAGTTCCAAGAGCTTTGGCATTCTTATTTTCTTCCACAGGTTCAGTAGCAAGATTTGCATCTATCAGGCTTGACGGAGTAAGTACCCAGCTCGCCGCAAATGCAACCGCCATTGATATAATAAACATCAGTATATATCCTACAGGATTTGAGAGTGTAAGCAAAATTCCGAATATTCCGGTAACGCCTGTCCCTGTTGCCCCAAGCTTAATAATAGAAACAAACATAGCACCTACAGCACCTCCGAGGCATCCTGCAAGGAAAGGTCTGAAGAATCTGAGGTTAACACCGAATATAGCAGGCTCCGTTATACCCATAAATGCTGAAAGTGATGAAGGGAAACAAAGGCTCTTTATCTTAGGATCCTTTGACTTAACAGCTATTGCAAGACAAGCACCGCCCTGTGCTATATTGGCTGCAGATGCAAGAGGTAACCAGTAGGTTACACCGTATTTTGCAATCTGTCCAAGGTCTATAATGGTATACATATGATGAATACCCATAACAACTGTAGGAGCATACAAAGCACCCATTATAAATGAACCTATTCCAAGAGGTATTGCTATAAGAAGCTGTACCGCATTTAAGAATCCGTTCTCAACAAACACAAATACCGGTCCGATAGCTGCAAGTGCAAGATAACCCGTTGCAAATACCGAAACAAGCGGTGTAACAAACAAATCAAACATTGCAGGTACAACTTTGTGAAGTCTCTTCTCTATCTGACACATTACCCACACCGATATCATAATCGGAATAACATGTCCCTGGTATCCTACCATCTTGATTTTCCAAAGACCGAAAAATACACTTTGAGTTGCTATATCTGTAGCCGTTGCCACATTCCATGCGTTTGTAAGATTCGGATGAATCATTATCATACCGATAACCGCACCAAGATACTGATTTCCACCAAATACTCCCGCTGCCGAATATCCTATAAGTATAGGCAGGAATATGTAGGCAATATTGGAAAACAGATTTGCAAACACATATATTGATGATGATGTATCAATATTCAAAAATCCGTTAGCCACCATGAAGTCCAATGCATTCATGATTCCCATCAAAAATCCTGAAGCAACGATTGCAGGTATTATCGGAACAAAAAAATATCTCCAAGAGTCTTTATAAATCTCTGAAATATATTTGTATTGGCTGCAGCCGCCGCCTTAGCCTCTTCTTTTGTAGCTCCGGATATTCCGGCTACATGTATGAACTCATCATAAACCTTATCTACAGTGCCTGTACCGTATATGATCTGCAGTTGTCCGGAAGCTTCAAACACGCCTTTTACACCGTCAATGTTTTTCAATGGTCTTTTTGTCAACCTTACTGTTATCAACAATTACAAGACGTAATCTTGTAGCACAATGTGCGGCTGAAGCAATATTTGAGCTTCCTCCTATCGCCGCCAGTACTTCTGTGGCGGATTTGCGATAATCCATAGATATCCTCCATATTCTAAACTATCATTTTTTTCTTAAATTTCTTTGTATATTATAAATTAAATAAATCTGTAACGCAATCTTACACAACGACCACATATACGACTTGTTGTTTTGTATATTATTTTTCATGTTTTTTTATTAATTTATTTTGTTGCTTTATATTTAAATTTTTATTTTCACTATATCTGTAACAGAAAAAAATGAATTATAAATAAACCGTTATTTATTCTAAATTTACATTTTTGATTGTTGACAGGTATTATCAGCTTACATCCCCCTATTTCAATCTTTTTTTCAACTTGTTTTCCAAGATACAGTTCTTCTCCCACATCAAGTATTTTTCTTTGCCATGCTGTTATATACTACCCAATGAAAGTCTCCGTCACTAATCTTATTTATACTCATCTCATTATCTATGCCGTAAAATTCCATATCAAAATTTCTGAATTTTACAGCCGCCAGATATGCACCGTATAATGTCTGTGAACTCAGTCCTGCCACCGCTTTTATACCTGTATTTGAAATAAGAAAATATTTCATGGATCTCTCCGCCTCGTCTCTGTTTTGTCCGACTTCAAGTATCGTCAAACTTTCTTTCTGCTCCTTAGTAAGACCGGCTAAAAAAGCTTCCTCCCTTTGTCTGCTTACAGGATCATAATCAGGACATCTAAGCAGTAAAATTCCATCAGAATGTTCATTAAAAATCATATGACTCAGAGCTCTTCCGCCCCAAATGCCGTCATACTCCATATAAACACTGCATACATCAAAAAATTTCGGATTTTCCAAGATAATCACCGGCATATTTAGTTCCTTTATAGCCTCTCTTACCGCTTCCGAATCTATCGGTGAAATGACCATCACATCCACACCGTAGGCAGCCAGCTGCTTAATATCCTTACATTGTTGCAGGAAATCTCCTCCCGCTTCTTTCATTATCATATTAAGATCACGATTCTTCATTTCAGAATGTAATTCTTCCATCAAAGCTCCATGTGAAGGATTCTCTACCTCAGGCAAGCTAAGTCCTATCAGGCAGGAGTATGATTCCACCTTTTCATAAGTTTCACCGTATAATTTTTCAGATAAAAACAATCCTAAAATGCAAACAAGTATAAAAGCTAAAAGTATCAGCTCTTTTGGACGGGCAAGAATCTTTCTCATACTCCTCCTCCGTATTGCTTCGGTGATTTCCCCATATACTGTTTAAATACCGTTGAGAAATAATGCTGGTTTGCAAATCCCACCATATCGGCAACCGCATTTACGGAATACTCTCCGGTTTCTAAAAGTTCAGCCGCTCTTTGAATCCTAAGCTTTACCAGCCACTGTGAAAAAGGCAGTCCCGTTTCTTCCTTCAGCTTATGTGAAAGATAATCAGGACTTACAAAAAGCTTTTCCGCCGCATATTTTAAGTCCATATCTCTGTTTGTATATTGCTCTTTTAAAAGTTCCAAACAGTCCGACACAAAACCTTTCTTCTGCTTTTTTATCTCCTTAAAAGGTACTTGCAATCTTTCAAGAACGGATTTTAACTCCTCTTCTTTGACAGGCTTTAAAAGATACTCCCTTACACCCAGAGAAATAGCCTGTCTGGCATATTCAAATTCATGAAATCCTGAGATAATAATAATATCTGTTTTGGTCTGTTCGACTTCACGAAGCTTGCTTATAAAATCCAGTCCTGAAAGCCTCGGCATACAAATATCCGCCAGTATAATATCCGGTCCTAAAGTTTTTGGCCATACTGAGGGCTTCCACTCCGTTCTTTGCTTTACCTACAATATTTAATCCAAGATCAAAGGACATAAGCATTTCTGCCAATCCTTCTCTGATCATAGGTTCATCATCCGCAATCAATACTTTTTTCATTCTCACCTCCGGGCTTTTTTACTCATCTTCTTTTAAAATCAGTAAAGTTGCCACTGTATAACCGTTTTCATCTTTTGAGTAATGCAATCCGCTACCCTTTGCAAAGCTGTGCCACAGCCTTCTTCCTACATTTTTTACACCGAATCCGCCCTTCCAGTTTTCCCAGTCATTTGCCTTTAAACAAGAGTTTAGCTGCTCCATGACCACCTCTTCCATCTCACAACCGTTATCTCTTATCTGTATACAAATCCCACCTCTAACCGCCTCTGCAGATATCATTATTTTTGCATGTGGATTGTCCGATTCTTTAATACCGTGATACAAACAGTTCTCAACCAATGGCTGAAGACACATCCTGAGTATAAGCTCATCTCTTATATCCGGTGAGCAGAAAATCTCATAGGAAAAAAGATCCTGATATCTCATACTTTGAATCTCCAAATAAGCCTGTATCATTTTAAGCTCCTCTTTTAAAGGAATCATCTCCTTACCCTTGCTGAGACTTATGCGGAAAAAAACTCGGACATGGTTTCAATCAGATGCACTATATCCCCTGCTCCATGTTTCCTTGCCATCCAGGCTATCATATCCAAGGTATTATATAAAAAATGAGGTTTTATCTGTTCCTGCATTACCAAAAGTTCCGCTTCACGCTTTTGCTTTTGTTCAAGCTTCATCATTTCCATCAGAGTTTTTAAGCTTCTCCACCATCTTATTGAAAGCATCTCCCAGAATTCTTATATCCTCTTTAGATTCTCTCTTAAATCTGACATCAAGATTTCCGTCAGAAGCCGACTGCATCAAATCCGAAAGCTCCGTTAAGGGCTTAGTTATTTCCAAAAGATAACACACCGACCATATCATAGCAGCCACAAAGCAGACTCCCGCCATAAATATTGAAATCCTGGTCATACGAAGAGGAATTTTACTTTCCTCCTCCATATCATATGCCCCTACTATCAAAAGTTTGTTATCACGAAAACGATTAAACACAAATTTATAGTTTTTATCACCGATTGAAGAAACCACAACGCCTTCATTACCTTCAAACCACTTCGGATCAACTCTGTATACTATCCTGTTTACAGGACTTAAAATGATTTCTCCGCTATCATCCATTAAAAAGAAAAAGTTTTCAGTATCGGCTTCCAGATTCTGATAGGCCTCTTTGAATTCTCCCACAGAAACATCCACCATCAGCACTCCAAGAGTCCTGTCACCTTCCTGTACAGATCTTGCAATAGAAATATAGCTGTCACTGTCATAATGCTTCCAGCTTTGAAGATTTCTAAGTCCACTGTCAAAGCGGTAGGCGCTTCCCTCCTGTATCGCCTGTAAAAACCAGTCCTCTCCATAGAAACTTTCATGCACCGGTCTGTACATATCATTTGAGATATAATCTTCTCCGTCCCCATATACAAGGATCATATTTAAATAATCACCATGAATCTTTTCATAAGCATCAAAAATATCACGTACAGCCTGCTCACGATAGATTTTGGTTTCTTTATCTTTTGTGTAAAGACAATTTTTAATCTCTGATGTTTCCGACAGAATCTGTAATGTATCATCCACAGATTGTATCTTCACCTCAAAAAGAATGCGCAAGTTGCCTTTGTAATTCTGTAATATATCCCATCCTTGAACGGAGCATCTCTTTTTTGTAAATATAGTTTCCTGCCAAAGTCAGCATTACCGCCACAAATAAAATCATGGCTCCCTGAAATATCAGAAGATCTCTTTTCATACTACCACCTCTTATTAATTGTATCATATAAACCGTAAATTTATATCAGTTTTTAAGCACTGAATATGACAACAAAACCGAGGATACAAAAAAGGGGAGCGTAATCTGCTCCCCCTTTTTGGATTCATTATTTACTTTTAAACCGTCACGCTTTTCTTATTTTCCGCCGTATTTTGTCAAAAGTTCTTCAGCATTTTCAGGAACTACAACCTCCGACTTTAAAGTGATGTTTTTCTCAAGTTCCTTGCCTTCAACGAGTAACTCATATGCACTCTGAATAGCCTCTGCACCACCTGTAGGATATACCTGTGTCATGCTGATTCTCTTATCGATAACACTCTTTATTCCACCGTCAGGAGTCGGCAAACCGTCAAATCCTACAAACATGATATCCTTCTCTCTTCCTGCCTGCTTTGCCGCAATGTATGCACCCTCAGCCATAGGATCGTTTAATGCTATGAAAAGATCGATTTCCTTATTTGTCTGTAACATTTCTTCAGCCACTGTTATAGCTTTTTTCTCTTAACCAGTCCGCATTGTTTACCGCAACAATCTCAACCTTAAGATTTGATGCAATACCTTCTCTAAATCCCTTATCTCTGTCGATTCCGCCTGAAGTACCCTCAAGTCCCTTGATCTCACAAACTTTTCCGCCGTCTTTTAAGAGAGTATTGGCTACATATTCTCCTGCAACTCTACCCATATCCACATTGTCGGCACCTATAAACTGAGTATATGTATCTCCGTCAATCTTACGGTCCAAAAGTATTACAGGAATTCCGGCTTCATAAGCTTCCTTAACTACATTTGTAAGCGGTGTTGCCTCATTTGGTGAAGTAATGATAAGATCCACTTTCTGCTGTATAAAGTTTTGAATATCAGCTATCTGTTTTGAGTTATCCTGAGCCGCATCGGCATAGATAACCTTGAATTCAGGATGCTTTTCAGCCGCCATCTTGATCTGGTCATTCATTGCCACACGCCATGGCTCACCAAGATTACACTGTGACATACCGATCACAAATTCCTTCTTCTGTGCTGTTGCCCCCTCGCTCTTGCTCTCTCCGGCCTCACTCTTTGCCTCCTCGCTTTGAGCCGCTGTTGTAGAAGCACTCTGACCTCCACCGGCACAAGCACTCAATCCGAATGCACAAACTGCCGCCAAACCGAGTCCTAACATTCTCTTAAAACCTTTTTTCATCATACGATTCTCCTTCCTTTTGTGTCTGTCCATTTGCAGACTATATTTTTTAATACCGTTTTCCGGTATAAAGAGTTCTAATCAGATTTTTCTTTCAGATTGCATAAATACTGCAACAATTATAATAAGTCCCTTTACCATCAACTGTAAATTTGAATTGACTCCCTTAAGTCCAAGCACATTGTCAAGTAATCCGAGGATTATCGCACCTACCAAGGTGCCTATCATTGTTCCTTTTCCGCCGGCAAGTGAAGTTCCGCCTATAGCACAGGCCGCTACAGCATTGAGCTCATATCCTATACCTTCATTAGGTCCGCCCTGACTTATCTGTGCCGCATGTATCATAGCCGCTACCGCAGATAACATACTGCAAAGCATAAATGCTATTATCTTTATTCTGTCTACAGGTATACCTGCAAGATAGGACGCATTTTTGTTTCCACCGATTGCATAAACCTTTCTTCCGAAAGATGTCTTTGAAAGCACACATTGAAAGATCAAAAGTAAGCTTATAAATATAATTACAGGTGCCGGTATCACTCCGAAAGCCTTTTCCTGCAATAATCCGAATGCAGGAGGTGCAAATCCCTCTCCTTCACCATATGCCAAAGGAATTCCGACTCCGTTTGACCAAAATCTTGCCAAACCTCTTGCAATATTCATACTTGCAAGCGTAACTATAAAAAGCCTGAAGTTTAAGCTTTGTAACACATAATCCGTTAAATAAACCGTATAATCCACCTATAAGTAAACTTAAAAAGCACTGCCGGAAACATTCCAAGTCCGTTTCTTACCATAAGTGAGGCACAACCTGTGGAAACCAATCCGACTATTGATCCTACAGACAGATCAATGTCTCCTAAGATAAGTATCATTGTCATACCTATGGCAATAATACCGGTTTCTGAAACTGCACGAAGTACATTCATAAGGTTTGGAACACTTAAGAATACATTTTCTCCGTCCTTGATATTTATAAGTGTAGCCACCACTACTATAATTATAAGCGCAATATAGCTTTGAAATTGTTTTTAAAAACTTTCTATTTTTTTGAATCTTTAATTTATCAGCATCCATGATTAAGCCTCCACTACTTCCTTTCTATTGGTGGCTGCCGCCAGTAATATTTCCTGAGTAGCCTCTTCTTTTGAAATCTCTCCTGTAAGTCTGCCTTCACAAAGAGTAATGATACGGTCACAAATTCCTATTACTTCAGGAAGTTCCGAAGATATTACCACTACAGCAAGTCCCGATGCCGCCAGCTCATTGATCAAAAGATAAATCTCCTCTTTTGCCCCTACATCTATACCTCTGGTAGGCTCATCCAGTAAAAGCACCTTAGGTTTTGTCAAAAGCCATCTTGCAAGAATTACTTTTTGCTGATTTCCTCCGGAGAGTGAACCCACAGGTACTGCCGGAGATTTGGCCTTAACACGAAGTTTTTTCATATATTCCAGCCAGTCTTTTTTCTGTTTACCGTCTCTCATAAATCCGAAGCTTGCATAGCGATCATACAAAGGCAGAGAAATATTATCTCCTATGCTTCTGCCAAGAATAAGTCCTGTTCCTTTTCTGTCCTCTGTTGCAAAAGAAATTCCTGCAGCGATAGCGTCTTTAGGTGAACGTATCTGCATTGTCTTTCCATCCATCAAAATCTCTCCGGTGGTACAAGTCGCATACTTTCCTACGATACTCTCAAAAACTTCTGAACGCCCTGTACCTGCAAGACCTGCAATTCCAAGCACCTCACCTGATCTTACATTAAATGAAATATCCTTTAGAGAACGCTTAAAGCTTCCCTTAGGAGGAGTGAAGCTTAAATTTTTTACTTCAAGAACTACATCTCCTATTTTCACATTTCTTTTCGGATACTGATCCTCCACCGAGCGACCTACCATCATGGCAATAATTTCTTCATTATTGGTTTCCCCGGCTTCCTTGGTACCTATGTACTCTCCGTCTCTCATTACACTTAGTCTGTCTGAAATTTTAAATACTTCTTCCATACGATGTGTAATGTAAATAATACCGCATCCTTTTTTCTTTAATTTTTCAATCACATGGAAGAGCTTCCCCGCCTCAGGTTCACTAAGCGCCGATGTCGGCTCATCCATTACTATTATCTTTGCCTCACAGGAAATAGCCTTGGCAATCTCTACAAGTTGTTGCTCTCCGATACGCAAATCCTTAAGCTTTGTATGTGTATCTATCTCCCACTCAAGCATCTTTAAGCATTCTTTAGCCATATCGTGCATCTTTTTCTTTTTGCACAAATCCTATGCCTGCTGTCTGCCATCTTCCCAGAAAAAAATATTTTTCAGCAATATCAAGTTCAGGTACGATCTGCAATTCCTGATGAATCTTTACTATTCCAAGGCTTCTTGCCTGAATAGGATTTTTTATCTCTCTTTTTACACCTTCAAGTAAAATCTCACCCTCATCCGGGTGTAAAGATCCGCTAAGTACATTCATCAAAGTAGACTTTCCGGCTCCGTTTTCTCCCATTAAAGCCAGCACTTCTCCGCTCCTTAAGTTCAAGGAAGCCTTCTTTAGTGCCTTTCACGGCACCGAATGACTTGCTGATATCTTTCATTTCCAATAAGTAAGATTCCATTTTACCTCCTACTATCAGTTCTTATAAATAGTATATATCTTTATATTTACTACTATTTGTTATTTACGAATTCCTTCAGATATCCTTTACTATATACGAATTTTTATCGGAAAGTATTTGCAAAAAAATCAAGATATTTGTATAATTTTTCTTTGCTTTTAAATCGTATTTTACAGACACAAAAAGCCACCGGCAAAATCCGATGGCAAAATATAAAAAAACCTATAAACTTATACTATAAATTTTGCAATTTTCTGATCGTATATCTTCTTCATCAAATATATATCAAAAAAATGCACATCCCAGTTCCGCAAGCGGAATGGAATACCACACGGCCTCAAGTCCGAACATCTTTGAAAGCACATAGGCAAGAGGCAGTATTAAAACCAATTGTCTGAGGAATGAAGCATACAGTGCATACATACCGTTTCCAAGCGATTGGAAGCTTGCAATAGCTATTACGTCAAATGCCGCCAAAATAAAACAAAGACTGCATATTCTAAGTGCCGGTATTCCAAGCTTCATCATCTCTTCATTCGGACTGAAAAGTATCATAAGCTCTTTTGGGAATAACCAAAAGATTGCGGTTCCTATCACCATTATTACAACAGATGATAAAAACGAATATTTTAGCGCCTTCATTATTCTGTCTTTATTTCTCGCTCCGTAATTGTATGCAACAATAGGTGTCATTCCGTTATTTAATCCGAATATCGGCATAAATACAAAGCTTTGAAGCTTATAGTATATTCCAAGTACATTTACCGCCATATCCGAATATCTTACAAGTATTTTGTTTAACCCGAGCATCATAAGAGTTGACATGGACTGCATTGCTATTGAAGGTATTCCGACCTTATAAATATCCTTTATTATGATGAAATCAGGCTTAAATATATGCTTTCCGAAACTTATATCAACATCTTCATTATATTTCATATTAAAAGATAAATGATAAAATCATCGCAATTATCTGTCCTGCCACAGTAGCTATTGCAGCACCTGCCACTCCCATTTTCGGTGCTCCAAGCAGTCCGAAAATAAGTATCGGATCCAGAATTATATTTATAATTGCTCCTATACCCTGAGTAATCATATTGTAAATAGTCTTTCCCGTAGACTGCAATATTCTCTCATATGTAACTTCCAAAATAAGTCCGAAAGAAAATATACTTACAATTGAAAGATATGAGTATCCCAGGCTTCTTATACTCTCACTATTTGTCTGTGCATTAAAAAATGCCTTTGTACCCTATTGCTCCAAATATCGCAAATGCTATAGACGCTATTATTGCAAGCAATACAGCATTATCGGCAGTCACTTTCGCCCTGTCTTTTTTACCCTCTCCAAGCAATCTTGAAAGCAATGCATTTACTCCAACTCCCGTACCTACAGATACAGCTATCATAAGTATCTGTATAGGATATGCCAAAGATACCGCCGCCAGTGCATCGGGGCTGTATCTTGCTACAAATATGCTGTCTACTATATTGTAAAGTGATTGCACCAAGAATGAGATTACCATTGGTGTACTCATAGAAAAAAGAAGTTTACCTACCGGCATAACTCCCATACGATTTTCTTTTTTCCTCTATCATATCGTCTCCTAAGAATGTTTGTCTTATTATTGTACAACGTATCCCTCTTAATTTTCTATGCAAAATTATTTTTCTACCTATTTTTATAGCTTCTATTTTTTTACTTTTTATTTTTACATTACGCTCTCTATATGTGAACATAATATGAATATTTCACCTAAAAAGTTGCTAAAGTATTCGCTAAGTGCTAAAATAACTTGATTGATAGGCGCTTTTTACAGTAATCTCTATTTGATGTATCTTCTTATATGATGTATTATTGTAGTGTAGTCTAATTTATTTTTGGAGAAACCATAATGAATTTTATAGAAAAGATATTTGGTACACATAGTGAAAGAGAACTTAAGATAATTGATCCTATTATTGATAAGATAGAAAGCTTACGCCCCACTATGCAGGCCATGAGTGATGAGGAATTAAAAGAACTTACACCAAAGTTCAAACAAAGACTGGCAGACGGAGAAACACTTGATGATATCTTGCCTGAAGCATTTGCAGCTGTAAGAGAGGCTTCAGTAAGAGTTACAGGTATGGAGCACTTTAGAGTACAGCTTATAGGTGGTATGGTGCTTCACCAAGGTCGTATTGCCGAGATGAGAACCGGTGAGGGTAAAACTCTTGTTTCTACCTGTCCGGCTTATTTGAATGCCCTTGCAGGTAAAGGTGTACTTATAGTAACTGTTAACGACTATCTTGCACAGCGTGATGCCGATGAGATGGGACAGATTCACAGATTCTTGGGACTTAGCGTAGGCTGTGTCTTAAACTCTATGAACTCGGAGCAAAGACAGGAGCAGTATTCCTGTGATATCACATATGTAACCAACAATGAGCTCGGCTTTGACTATCTTCGTGATAACATGGCTATATATAAGAAGGATCAGGTTTTACGTTCACTTGATTACGCCATCATCGATGAGGTTGACTCAATCCTTATAGATGAGGCAAGAACACCTCTTATTATTTCAGGTCAGTCAGGTAAATCCACAAAGCTCTATGAGATTTGTGATATGCTTGCAAAACAGCTTGAAAGAGGTGAGGCAAGTGCCGAGTTTACAAAGATGGGTGCTCTTATGGGCGATGAAATCGAAGAGACCGGTGATTTTATCGTAAACGAGAAGGACAAAGTCGTAAACCTTACAGAAGAAGGTATCAAAAAGTTGAGAAATACTTCAATATCGACAACCTTGCAGATCCTGAAAACCTTGAAATACAGCATTGTATTATCCTTGCGCTCAGAGCCAACAATCTTATGTTCAGAGATAAGGATTATGTTGTAAAAGATGACGAAGTTCTTATCGTAGATGAGTTCACAGGCCGTATAATGCCGGGTAGAAGATATTCCGACGGTTTGCACCAGGCTATCGAGGCTAAGGAGCATGTAAATGTTCAAAGAGAGTCAAGAACTCTTGCTACTATTACCTTCCAGAACTTCTTCAACAAGTTCAAAAAGAAAGCAGGTATGACCGGTACCGCTCTTACTGAGGAGAAGGAGTTTAGAAATACTTACGGTATGGACGTTATCGCTATACCTACCAATAAGCCTATAGCAAGAATTGACCACGAGGATGCGGTTTATAAATCTAAAAAAGAAAAGTTCAATGCCGTTGTTGAAGATATTAAAGAAACTCATGCTAAGGGACAGCCTGTACTTGTAGGTACCATTACTATTGAGACTTCCGAGATGCTCTCAAAGATGCTTAAAAAAGAGGGAATACCTCATGAAGTACTTAATGCAAAGTTCCATGAAAAAGAGGCTGAAATTGTTGCAAAAGCAGGTATACATGGTGCCGTTACCATCGCTACCAACATGGCAGGTCGTGGTACCGATATCAAGCTTGATCCTGAGTCTGTTAAAGCAGGCGGTCTTAAGATTATAGGTACTGAAAGACATGAAAGTAGACGTATCGACAACCAGCTTAGAGGTCGTTCAGGTCGTCAGGGTGATCCGGGTGAATCAAAGTTCTATATTTCACTTGAAGATGACCTTATGAGACTCTTCGCTTCAGAAAGACTTATAAAGATTTTTAATGCCATCGGTGTTCCTGAAAATGAAGAAATTCAGCACAGTATGCTTACAAGAGCTATTGAAAAAGCTCAGATGAAGATTGAGAGCAACAACTACGGTATAAGAGAAAACCTCTTAAAGTATGATGAAGTAAATAACGAACAAAGAGAAGTTATCTACGAAGAAAGAAACAAGGTACTTGAAGGCGACAATATGCGTGATACCATTCTTCGTATGATAAATGATGTGATAGAACGTTCTGTAAACATGGCTATCTCAGATGAAGTACCTTCTTCCGAGTGGAATATCACAGAGTTGCATGAAATTTTATTGCCAATCATTCCTCTGACTCCGGCTGACTACAGTACTGTAGACAATATGAAAAAGGATGAACTTATTCATAAGCTGAAAGAAGAGGCTGTTAAGCTTTATGAAGCCAAGGAAGCTGAATTCCCTGATGCCGAAAAGATTCGTGAACTTGAGCGTGTAGTTTTATTAAAGGCTATCGATAACAAGTGGATGAATCATATCGACGATATGGAACAACTTCGTCAGGGTATCGGATTACAGGCCCTTGGCCAAAGAGACCCTCTCGTAGAATACAAGATGGCTGCCTATGATATGTTTGATGAGATGACTGTCGGTATCGCTGAAGATACAGTGCGTATTCTCTACCATGTCAAGGTTGAGCAGAAGGTAGAAAGAGAGCCTGTTGCTAAAGTAACCGGTACAAATAAAGATGACAGTACCGTAAAGAAGCCTATTCGTATTGAAGCAAAGGTTTATCCTAACGATCCATGTCCATGTGGAAGCGGAAAGAAGTATAAACAATGCCACGGTAGAAAAGGAATGACATTATAAAATTTTTGGGAGAGATTATGAATTTTAAAAGCAAATCAACATTTATAGCCAATATCTTGATAGGTATTGCACTGATACTTGGCGGTATTTTTCTATGCCATGTACAACAAAGAGGTTTTACTGACCTTTAACTCGGCTGAAAAAGATGTACAAAGACGGTTACTACTTTACTTCTGCAGCCTCTAACGACACGGAAAGTATCTATTCACTAGCCATATATGATATGCTTGATACAGGATATGGAACTGATGACGGTAAATCGGAAGTCTACACCGTATTTGGAGATGACGGATTGTATTTTTTGGAGGCAAATCCAAACAATGCAAAGATAAGATCAATGGTGGAATTCTTTGACAAATATGCAAGCGAAGAACATCCTGATGATGAACCGCTTCCTGTAAGATATTTGATGGTGGAGCCTCACACTGACAGCACCTCTATCCTCTCCACTATAGCGGATAAAGTAGATCCTGATTCCACTTTCAGAAATAGAGAAGAGGGAAAACTCTATGACGACTTCTATATTTCACAGACCTCTCTTACAAAGAATATAGCTTTCCATTTGGCTGTAACTTTGGTTTTAATGGTAGTCGGTGTCGGAATGATAATAGTTGCCTTCACAAGAAAGTCTAAAAATGCCGATACATATGAGAAACTTTGTGAACTCGATGAAAGACTTAGAGATAATATAAATGAACTTGACAATATCGCAGACTATGTGGATAAATCTCTTGGAGCTTATGTATATAAGAACCATTTGATACTTAATACAAAGTTCGGATTTGATATGTTCAATTTAAATAATCTCGTTTGGTTATATCACAATATAACAAGACATAAGATGTATGCCGTTATAACTGTAGGTATCGACTATGCACTTCAGATAAATATGTTTGAAGACGGAAGATGCCGTGAACAAAGAGTTATGTTGACAAATAATAAAAAGCTGAGGATGCGGTTGTATCTCTTATAACCTATATAGGTATGAATTATCCGAATGCACTTATCGGATTCACACCGGAAACACAGCAGGCTTATAGAGAGTTTAAACAATCACACAGATAATTTAACCGGTCTTAAAAATCATAAGTAAATCTTGTGATTTTTAAGGCTGTTTTTGTCATAAATAATATTTTTTTGATATAATGATTCTGAGATTATAAAAAGACTTTTTAAAACCTTTATCTCTCACTTACAGTGAAAAATTTAAGGACAGATTATGAATAAAAAACTTTAAAAATACTTGAATATGAAAAAATAATAAATATGCTTGTAGATATGGCAAGCAGCGAACCTGCAAAAAGGCTTTGTATTAAATTACAGCCGTATACAGATATATCGGAGATACAAAAAAATCAGGCTTATACCACTGCTGCAGTGGACAGAATAAGACTTAAAGGAAACCTTACTTTATCTGAAGTAAAGGATATATCGGACTCTTTAAAAAGACTTGAAATAGGCTCATCGCTTTCACAACCTGAGCTTATGAAAGTTCTATCAATCCTCAATGCGGCTTCAAAAGCTATTACTTATGGTCTCCATTCGGAGGAGGAGGACTATGATGTGCTTGAAGAATATTTCAGATCACTTGATGAAATTAAGGACCTGAAAAAAAGGAACTTTCAAGATGTATAATTTCTGAAGAAATAATGGCAGATAATGCCTCACCCGAACTTAGCCATATAAGAAGAAAAATAAAGCAGATAAACTCAAAGATGCATACGGAACTCAACAATATTCTTAATGCGCACAGAGAATATCTTATGGATGCCGTAATTACTCAAAGAGACGGTGCTTACTGTCTTCCTATAAAAAGTGAGTATAAAAACAAGGTTTCAGGTGTTGTACATGACCAGTCATCTACCGGTTCCACCGTGTTTATTGAGCCGATAGCTGTAATCCGAATGAACAATGAGCTGAAGTCTTTAGCCATGGACGAGAAGAAAGAGATAGAAAAAAATACTTGAAAACTTGAGTCTGTTGGCTGCACAATATATTGAAATCCTCAGAGAAAATGCAAAAAAACTCTCATCTTCCTTGACTTTGTATATGCCAAGGCAAATCTTTCAAAGAAGATGAATGCAAGTGAGCCCAAGTTTAACTCAAAGCATTATATAAATATAAAAGAAGGCAGACATCCTTTGCTTGATGCAAAAAAGGTGGTACCTATTAATATATCATTAGGTGAGCATTATGATTTACTGATTATCACCGGACCTAATACCGGCGGTAAAACGGTATCTCTGAAAACAGTGGGCCTGTTCACTCTTATGGGACAGTCAGGACTTCATATACCTGCTTTTGAAGGAAGTGAACTTTCAGTATTTAGTGATGTGTTTGCTGATATAGGCGATGAGCAAAGTATAGAGCAATCCCTCTCCACCTTCTCAGGCCATATGAAAAATATTGTTTATATTTTAAATCATGCGGATGCCAATTCACTCTGTCTTTTTGATGAGCTCTGTGCAGGTACCGACCCTACAGAAGGTGCGGCACTTGCCATATCAATACTCTCATTCCTTCACAGAATGCAAAGCAGATGTATTGCCACTACTCACTACAGTGAGCTGAAAGTGTTTGCACTGAATGAACCGGGTGTTGAAAATGCCTCATGTGAATTTGATGTTGCCACACTCTCTCCTACTTACAGAATCCTTATAGGCGTACCTGGTAAGTCAAATGCCTTTGCCATAGCCGGAAAGCTTGGACTTCCGGATTATATAATTTCAGAGGCGGATACTCACCTTGAAAAGGACGCAAAGGACTTTGAGGATCTGCTCACAAGGCTTGAAAATGACAGACAGACAATAGAGAAGGATAAATTATCCATTCAAAAATATAAAAGAGAAATTGAAAGCTTGAAAAAAGGCATTATAATAAGCAGGAAGAAAATCTTGCCGCAAGAAAAAGAAAAGATTTTTGGAAGAAGCAAAAGAGGCTGCCAGAAAGATCTTGGAGGAAGCAAAGGAAACCGCTGACGATACTATTAAAAAAATATCAACAAAATAGCATCGGGTGCAGGCCTGGGCTCGGCTCTTGAAGAGCAAAAGAACAAGACTTCGAGAATCTATAAATAAAAACACCAAGGCTACCGAGATAAAGCAAAATACTGTAAAGGCCAAAAAGCCTAAAGAACTTAAACTTGGTGACAGTGTACATGTTATAAGTCTGAATCTTGACGGTATAGTATCTTCTCTGCCAAATCAAAGCGGTAATTTCTTTGTGCAGATGGGTATACTCAGATCTCAGGTAAATATATCCGATGTAGCTTTGGTTGAAGAGCCAAGCACTAAACCTGAGAATAAGACAAGAACAAGAAGTTCTTCAATGGTAAAATCCGCTACAATATCCACAGAGATAAATGTAATAGGAAAAAATGTGGATGAGGCATGCTCCGAGCTTGATAAATATCTGGATGATGCTCTGCTTGCTCATCTTCCGGGCGTAAGGATTATTCACGGAAGAGGTACAGGTGCATTGCAAAAGGGTATACATGCCTATCTGAAAAGGCAGACCTTTATCAAGAGCTATTCTCTTGCCGACTTTAACGAAGGCGGTAATGCTGTAACTATCGTGCGTTTTAAATAATATATAGGTGAAAAATGGCAGAAAAACAAAGAATTTTAATTGTAGATGATGATGAGAATATAGCGGAACTTATTTCATTATATTTGATGAAGGAATGTTACGAAACAAAAATAGTGGGTGACGGAGAATCTGCCCTTTCGGATTTTGATGAGTTCAAACCACATTTGGTTCTTCTTGACCTTATGCTGCCGGGTATTGACGGCTATCAGGTTTGCAGGGAGATAAGAGCAAAGTCGGGTACTCCTATAATAATGCTCTCAGCCAAAGGTGAAGTATTTGATAAAGTTCTCGGTCTGGAGCTTGGTGCCGACGACTATATGATAAAACCTTTTGACTCAAAAGAACTTATCGCCAGAGTAAAGGCTGTAATAAGGCGATACAACAACAGTACAATCTCATTGCCTGAGGTACATACAGGTGGAGAATATGTGGAATATCCCGACTTAAACGTGAATATGACAAATTATGCGGTAACATACCTTGGAAAGAATGTTGAAATGCCGCCAAAGGAGCTGGAGCTTTTATACTTCCTCTCCTCTCATCCCAATCAGGTGTTTACAAGAGAACAGTTGCTTGATAATATCTGGGGTTATGAATATATCGGTGATACCAGAACTGTAGATGTACATATTAAGAGATTGCGTGAGAAAATACATGACAATAAGTTCTGGTCAATATCCACTGTATGGGGTATCGGATATAAATTTGAGGTTAAAAAATGAAACTCTCTCTATATCTGAAATTTATTTTAGCTTATATAGTTTTCGGTATAGCGGGTTTTGTGGCAATAGCGACTATTTCCAGCCATTTGACCTATTCATATCTGGTCGATTCCAGAAGTCAGACGCTTTATGATGAGGCTAATCTTATCGCCTCTACCTACTCTACAGTATATGAGGGACAAAATATCTCACTGGCGGAAAGTTATCCGCAGCTGAAAGCCGTAGCTACTTTCCTGAATGCAAAAATATGGGTAATGGACAGAAACGGCAAAATAATAGTCGATGCCGAAAATAAAAGAGTTTCGGATATTATCTCGGATTTTGATCCTACCGCTACCGGTAATAAATCCTATATGGTCGGAAATTACTTTAACTCATTTGATGAGGATTATCTGAGTGTTTCCGCACCTATTACAGGTAACTTTCGTACCTACGGCTATGTGGTCATCCACCTGCCTATGGTAAATGTTACAAAGAGCCAGTACCATATCTTGAATATAGTATATATGACCTCTCTGATAGTATTTTTACTTTCACTGATTATTTTAATAGTATTTCAGCGTATTGTTTACTCTCCACTTAGGAAAATAACAAATGGTGCTAAAGCCTATGCCGAAGGGGATTTAAAATATGAAATAAAAAGTACATTCAAATGACGAGATGGGTTACCTTGCGGCAACACTAAACTATATGTCAGATAAACTTGATGATACCGAAAATTATCAAAAAAAGTTTATTTCAAATGTATCTCATGATTTTCGCTCCCCTTTAACATCTATAAAGGGCTATCTTGAGGCTATTTTGGACGGTACTATTCCTCCCGAGATGCAGGAAAAATACCTTACAAGAGTTATTGATGAGACAAACAGACTTACAAAGCTTACGGAAAGCATTCTTTCACTGGATTCGATTGAAAGTGTAAAGCTTAATAAAACAAGCTTTGATATAAACAAGATGATCAGAGATACCGCAGGCAGCTTTGAAGTACAGTGTAACAGTAAGAATATTACAATAGAGCTGATATTTTCCAATGTCTCACAATATGTTATCGGTGACTATGCAAAGATACAGCAGGTACTTTATAATCTTATTGATAATGCTATAAAATTTTCCTCTCAAAACTCTTCTATCATTGTACAGACCAGTTTAAAAAAGGAGAAAATTTTTATTTCAGTTAAGGACACCGGAATAGGTATTGCAAAGAATGAACAGTCCAAGGTATTTGACAGATTCTATAAATCAGACCTCTCCAGAGGTAAGGATAAAAAGGGTACAGGGCTTGGACTTGCAATAGTAAAAGAAATATTACAGACTCATGGAGAGAATATAGATGTTATAAGTACCGTTGGTGTCGGTACCGAATTTATCTTCTCTTTACCTGCAAGCAAAGAAACTTAATATGATTTTTAAAAAGGGACTTTTGTGCATAGACAAAAGCCCCTTTCTTGTATTACTGTTCTTTTTTCAATTCAACTTTTTGATTTAACTCGGCAAAGCTTGTAGCTAATGATGCAAGTCCGCTAAGCTCTGTAGGAATGATAATCTTTGTTGATTTTCCGTCAGCTACCTTCTGGAATGCCTCAAGTCCCTTAAGTGTAAGTACCTTCTGGCTTGGATCCGCCTCTGAAAGCACTCTTAAAGACTCTGCCTGAGCCTTCTGGATTGCAAGTATTGCCTGTGCCTGTCCTTCAGCTCTCTTTATAGCTGTTTCCTTTTCAGCCTCCGCATTAAGTATTGCAGCCTGCTTACTACCCTCTGCTACAAGAATCGCACTTTCCTTCTTAGCCTGAGCCTCAAGAATATTTGCTCTCTTCTCACGCTCAGCCTTCATCTCCTTCTCCATTGCAACTCTGATATCTTCAGGTGGCAAAATACTCTTTAACTCCACACGATTTACCTTGATACCCCATGGATCTGTAGCCTCATCAAGCTCAGATCTCATAGCTGTATTTATGGTATCTCTTGATGTAAGAGTCTGGTCTACAGTCATATCACCTATGATATTTCTAAGAGTAGTCGCTGTAAGGTTCTCTATAGCTGATATAGGTCTCTCAACACCGTAAGTATAAAGCTTAGGATCGGTTATCTGGAAATACACTATCGTATCTATCTGCATAGTAGCATTATCCTTTGTAATAACCGGCTGTGGCGGAAAATCCACTACCTGCTCTTTTAATGAAATAACCTTTGATATTTTATCAAAGAAAGGGTTGATAAAATGTAATCCTGAACGAAGTCCTTGTGAATACTTTCCGAGTCTCTCAACTACATATACTTTTGACTCAGGTACTATCTTTATTGCCTTTACCGTAATCACGAATATAATAGCCAATAAAACAACAATAATTCCAACGCCTACCATTTGTTATGTCTCCTTTACATAAATTAATTTCTGCCGATAATTATCTTATTGCCTTCAAATTTATCAATGTTGGCAATATCTCCGGGCTTCAATTCCAAATTTGCAATTGCTGTCCATATACCGCCTTTAAATCTTACATCATAAATATAATTATTATCTTCAACAGATGTAAGCTTCACTATCTTTACCTTCTCAGTATCCATACTCTCCTTACCCTTCATAAAGGATTTGAAAATACTTCTAAAGAAAGCTATAAAGATCAATGACAGTACACAGAATATGATAACCTGTATCTCAATTGATTTAACAAATAAAGATATCGGCATCATAATAAGTGCCGCAATAGCCAGCCACACTGAAACCAGTCCGGGAATTATAATTTCTCCAATGGCAAATATAGCAAATAAAAACTCCCCAATAAAACATATTTCCTCCTTCCGCTTATAAGTAGTTCTACCAAAGCTTTTAGAAATATAACACTATATTATCACCTTTATTATAGCACAAATTATACTTATATGCTAATAAAAACCTCAAGGATATCCTTGAGGCTCTTATTTTATAATATAGATTATCTAACCCACTTGCCGTTGCTGTCCACCCAGTATCCGTCAGGAGTTCTGGCATTGTACCACATTGCTCCGTCAGCACCTACATAGTAAGAACTTCCCTGGTAGTTGATCCAAGCGTTTCTGTACATATAGCCCCAGTGATCAAAGTAATACCACTTACCGTTGTCCTTGATCCAGCTGTCTGCTACATATGAAGTACCTGCATTAACATTCAACATATAGTACCATCCGTGCTCGTCTCTACGCCACTCACCTCTGTCTGCCGGCATACGCTCTAAAACTGCTGCCTGCGCTGTCACCGGGGGAACTACCGCACCGCCAAGACTGAATGCTGCAAATAAAATTGCTGCTGATTTGATTAAACCTTTTTTCATCATTCCTCCTTCTCTCCTATACCATCGTTAATCTGACAGATTAACTGTCTTTATATAGTATAAACTAATTTTGTATTTTATATCTTACATTGTGTTTACAAAATATTTGCTAATTACATACATTATGTATAAGAATATCTATTTACTCTTTAAAGCCGGAGTCCAATAGCTGTTATTGTATATATCTGTGAATTTGTAAGTGATTTGATTGTCATCCTTAACAAGTACATAGGATACTTTCGGTGTAGTCTTTCCAACCACATACTCTTCATCCAGTTTATAATCATCCAGATATGTTCCATCATATCCGTAATAATCATATATAAACTGTATTCTGTCTCCCTCAACTATATCCGTTATATTCTTTGCGATGGTTTCTGTTTGTGTATCTTTATAATCTGTATTTGCTCCTGCCAGATATCCGTTAGGATGCTCGCCGTCAAATATAATTATAAGATTTGCTCTCTCACCGTTTAAATAACAGGTACACGTCCTATAGTAACCGTCTCATCTCCGTTTTGTGTAGTTGAAAGATGATAGTATGCAACAGGTTGCTGATCTATAGCAATCCATGCTCTTTGAGTATCTGCAAGCATATCTCCGTTTTCATCAAACTCAAAGAAATTGTCAAGTCCCATATCTATATATCCGCTTCCTTCATCCAAAAGCATACTCTCTTCTATACTTGATACCATATTCCACTCTTCCTCAGATAAATGAATCTTAGGTGTGGAATACTGATCTGTCCATTGAAGCTTTGAAGCGTCAAGTCTGTTTGATAAAACATAGTTTCTGATTGTTTCATCAGACATATTTCTGTTTTGCAAAAAGCCTATACTCGAAGTATCAAGCCCTATATTTGCAAGGCTCTCTGATGATAAGCTTCCTGATATAAGACTTGCTATCAAACTGTCAATATCTGCAGCTGAAAATGAACCTGAACTGTTTCCTTGATAGTTTCCTGTTACTGTATTTGCAGGGGTTGTTTCTCCTCCGCCTACAATCTGTCCACTCGCCTGTAATGTGGCAAACTGCTGTATCATCTTGGTATATTCGCTATCCATACCGATGTCACCATAGGTCTGAACCATTCTGTCAACCTTTGACAATTTCTTGTATGGGAAATAGATTGAAAGCCCATATGAGTTTGACATATTTGAAGATGTCCTGTTGTATTTTACAGCACCAAGTATTGACTGTATTGTAGGGTCGTTTTCATTCTGCTCAAGATTATACACAAGGTTTACCAAATCTACCTGATCAATATTTGATGATTTTGCAAACTCTCTGCTTGCAGTTCTTGCATAAGATACCTTGCTGTATTCATTATTCTCTATATACGATGCGGTATCTCTTGCAAAGCTTGAAAGGCTGCTTGGAACTGTAGCCTTAAGCTCGGCCAAATCCACCAAAGAAAGAGTTGTAGACTGCCCTCTTGCACTTCTGTTACTCTCATCTATAAAATCATCCACTATCTTCTTTCCAAGATCAAGAGTGGAAATAGCGGTATTACTGCTAAGATTGCTCAGCCAATTGGTATAATACCATCCTGTTCCCGGCTCCGTCTCCTCGGATGCAATCAAATAATCCGCATAATCTGAAAGTGCAAGTGCCGTCTCTGTAGTAGCCATAAGACAGGCATCAAATCCTATAAAGTCATACTTTATACCGGTTTGCGCAATAGCAGCTTTTATTTTTGCAAGATTCATTGATCCCGAGTTGGGATTTTTTTCATCATATCCATAACCTGTTACAGAACCGCCGCCATGGTCCCAGAGAATAAGCTGATATCTGTTAGCCGGAAAATTACTCTTACAATAGTCAATAAATCTAACCAATGTATTGGGATCTGTCATTGAAGGATTTGAATTGTCATCTGCAAGCTTATTCATTTTTCCGTCCGCTATCTGATAGATTTCATTGTTTGATGATGATACTACCGAGTTTTGCCAGGTATTTGTTCCTCCGGTATATATAAGCAAATTAACATTACTTGAAATATTGGCCTTTGTCATCTCAATAAGATCTTTCGTAGCCATTCCGTGCTTAGTCTCCAGGTCTGTACCGCACATATATACCATCACGGTTACACTGTCACCGCCTGTAGGCCTGTAAAACTTCTCTCTGGCACTTTCATGCACTGAGGTATCCAGTTTTCCTCTGTTATCGACAACTCCGCTCCATGCACTTCCTACACCGCTTATACTTGATGCTGCTGTGCTTCCGATTGATGAAGGCAAAGTCGGGATACTGATCATCGGCGTTGTTCCTGTACTTGTACTATTTGTACTATTTGTACTACTGCTTAATCCTCCGAGGATTGAACTTAATATATTGCTTTTATTACCTGTTACAATACTTATTATTACAAAAACTACAACTATCAATAAGCTGAACGGCGAACGTCCTCCGCCTCCACCTCTTCCGGATGAATTCCTGTTTCCACCACCGGAACCTCCCACAAACGATCCTCTACCCAAAACACTTCTACCTGTTCCGGTAACCTCTCTTCCATGTGATAACGGTCTACCCATCTACTCTCCTCCTGTTTGTTATTTATGCCGACAATACTTTAAGCATAGTTTATTCTAACAATAATCTCAGCATACCGCAATAAATCATTACAAATAGTTACTATTTTTGCATCATATTTGCATATTACAAGCCTGTTATTCATAAGATATATGATTGGAAGAAAGATTTTGCCATACCATTTCATCTGCTTTGCTATTTGTTTTGTAAAGTTTATAAATCCGATTTGCTTCAGTTTAGGATTAAGTTCTATAATCTCTTTGCCGTTTGTAACTCCAAAATGATACTCGGACTTGGTTCGTTTTACAGCTTTGTTCGTTTTTGCCTTATTCACAAGTCTTTTGGAAAGACAGTCCAGATGAAGTACAAAATGTTCAAAATTATCTGTCAGTATATTTAAAAACTCCTTCACCTGCTTAGGATAAAAATACATAATCATCCCCTCTGAAATAATCAAAAGCTTCTCTCCCTCTGTATCTATCTCCTTTGTCCATGACTTATCAAGGGCTGATTTTTCGATATTTTTTACTCTGTCATTTTCCTCAAAGAATTTTTTTCTTAAACTTATTATCTCCGGAAAATCTATATCATACCAATGTATTCTACCGTTATCTACACGGAAAAATCTTGTATCCAGCCCTGAACCAAGTGAAACTATATGACAGTCCGGGTATTTGTCTATAAACTTTTTCACCTCATCATCCATAACCTTGGCTCTCGCAATAATACCTAAAAGATTCACTTTTTCATTACTGAAAGAGCCAAAATCATAGTCAATCATATCCACAATTTCAGCCGACTTTTTATCCTTCAATATAGATTTTTCAGATCTGTAATCCCTTGCCCTTGCATCCAAAGTTATAAGCATAGTCTCCATAACACCTTCAAGTTTTATCTTCATAAAGGCCTCCATTTACCGCTATATCTGCGGTATAAAAAAATATATAATCTGATTATGTTAGTTCTTACTAACTTAGGTTATATCATACTTCTATTTTTATAGAAAACTCAATAAATTTATAAGAATTGTTTTTTTCTTAGTACATGAATATTATTTAATTAAATGAGCATATTTTTTTATTTACATTTACCAATATTATATTTGGTAATTAACTTTTTTTCTTCTTGATGATAAGATACTTTCAACAAATATATTTATCACATAAAAACTTTAACTGTTTAAGCAGGACTAAACATGAGTATCATGAAGAAATTAGTTGGTGGTCTATTATTAGCAGGTGCTATGTCAAGCTTAACAATTCCGGTTTTTGCATATACTCCTGCTCAACCAAAACCTGGCTTTGTTATGGATTACAGTGTTTATAATGTTGCAACTTATGAAGGTAACAGTGGAACATCAGGAGTAAGTCTGTTTTCTGTATCAAGAGAAAAGAAGATGCGTAGACCCGTATCACATGGAAGAGAGGTTACAGGAAAAGATAAGTCTGTTATTGGCAGAGTAACACATATAAGCAAGTAGCAGTGTATAAAGATATGTAAATCCTCATACAGGTAATTGCTATGCAGCAGGTGCAACAACAGTTATAAACAGAATAACCCGTGAATCCGTTTACCACACAACAACTGTACAGCTTGTAAAAGGAAAAACAGTTCTTGTAGAGGGCAAGGCTTCCGGAACCGGTGAGGTATGGGCTACCTCTGATGAAACTCCTACTCTAGAAAAGGCAAAGATATACTGGAAAGAAGGATAATATAATACAATATAATCTATAGAATTTATTATTTTTAGCAAAGGACAAAGCGATTTGTTCTTTGCTATCTTATTATAAGCCGGGAGGAATATATGTATAAACTAAAAAAAGATACCATTACTACTTTCAATTTTATTACTATTCTTACAAGGATGTTCCGAAAATAAAGTTACGGCTTCAGATATGCAAGGAACAACGACTTTTTACCAAGTCGTTGATAATTATAAGTCTGATAAATATACAGAACCTGAACTTAAAAAAATAATAGAAAATGATTCCTTTATTAATAATCTACAAAGCTTTTAATACAGAGCTGAATTCAACAAATACTATAGATTTTTTTATGATATGAAATATGAAACTGTTGATTTTATAGGAAAATGGGATAAGCCTAAAGATTTAGCAAACGGATATGGTCACAAAGATTTAACGGATCAAGAAGTAACTATAAATGGAAAAAAAGTGAGTATCTAACTCCGGTAAACGCTTTGATTTTAAATCAAAAAAACAATGCAAAAAAATTGGGACTGGATTATTTATCAGAGCAGGATTTTTATATATAACGGTGAGTTCCCTATAGTACTTGGCTCGGGCTTTTAAGAAATATTATAATATTGGCGATACAATTCCTATAGCATATCTAAGAGAAAAACTTTAAAGGCAAAGTAGTAGGTTTTTATTATGAAGATTTAGTCTTTGACAAATGGTTTTTATTGCAACAGCTATTCAACCATTATAGTTCCATATATGGATAATCTGGAAAGTAAAGATGATTATGAAGACAGAGAAACCTTTTTTTATACATATAATTTATTCAAAAATTTAGGTTAAGTTTATTTTTCCAAACACTGTTGATTACGAGAAAAAAATAAAGTTGCATTGGAAAAAAATATCTCAAAAAAATATAATCTGGATTATACTGTACTTAGAGGTTATTAAAAAGATACTACAAGTTAGATGTCGGCTTATAAAATTGGTCGGCATATTTTATTTTTGAATTATGGTATGTATTGATTAACTAAAAAAAGCCCTGAAAACAAGACTCAAAAATAAAAAAGAGCGCGAGACGGGACTCGAACCCGCGACCCCGACCTTGGCAAGGTCGTACTCCACCAACTGAGCCACTCGCGCATACACATATTCTATCACTAGAATTAAAAATTGTAAAGATGTACATTCAAAACTGCCTACCAAATTCCGAGCTATTATAAATTTTTTCCTATCTTTTGGTTAAACCCTCGACCTATTAGTAACCATCAACTTAATACATTACTGTACTTACATCTTGGCCCTATCTACCTCGTAGTCTTCAAGGGGTCTTACTGTTTTCACATGAGATATCCCATCTTGAGGGGGGCTTCACGCTTAGATGCCTTCAGCGTTTATCCCGTCCCGACATAGCTACCCTGCCATGGAGTTACTCTCCAACAGGTACACCAGCGGTCAGTCCGTCCCGGTCCTCTCGTACTAAGGACGGCTCCTCTCAAATATCTTACGCCCACGCCGGATAGGGACCGAACTGTCTCACGACGTTCTGAACCCAGCTCGCGTACCGCTTTAATGGGCGAACAGCCCAACCCTTGGGACCTGCTACAGCCCCAGGATGCGATGAGCCGACATCGAGGTGCCAAACCACTCCGTCGATGTGAACTCTTGGGAGTGATAAGCCTGTTATCCCCAGGGTAGCTTTTATCCGTTGAGCGATGGCAATCCCACTTTATGCCACCGGATCACTAAGTCCCTACTTTTCGTACCTGCTCCACCCGTCGGTGTCGCAGTCAAGCTCCCTTCTGCCTTTTGCACTCTTTGAATGGTTTCCGACCATTCTGAGGGAACCTTCGAGCGCCTCCGATACTCTTTCGGAGGCGACCGCCCCAGTCAAACTCCCCGTCTGGCATTGTCCCCCGGCCGGATAACGGCCGCAGGTTAGAAATCCAGCAATACAGGGGTGGTATCCCAACGGCGACTCTGCATAAACTGGCGTCCATGCTTCTGTGTCTCCCACCTATCCTGTACGAGTATTACCGAATCCCAGTACCAAACTGGAGTAAAGCTCCATGGGGTCTTTCCGTCCTGGCGCGGGTAACCAGCATCTTCACTGGTACTTCAATTTCACCGGGTGCATTGTTGAGACAGCGCTCAAATCATTACGCCTTTCGTGCGGGTCGGAACTTACCCGACAAGGAATTTCGCTACCTTAGGACCGTTATAGTTACGGCCGCCGTTTACCGGGGCTTCAATTCAAAGCTTCGTTTCCTGACTTCTCCTCTTAACCTTCCGGCACCGGGCAGGCGTCAGCCCATATACTTCACCTTGCGGTTTCGCATAGACCTGTGTTTTTGCTAAACAGTTGCTTGAGCCTTTTTTCTGCGACCACTCTACTAAAGTGGCACCCCTTCTCCCGAAGTTACGGGGTCATTTTGCCGAGTTCCTTAACAATGCTTCTCCCGCCGGCCTTAGGATTCTCTCCTCATCTACCTGTGTCGGTTTGCGGTACGGGTACATATAACACAATAGCGGCTTTTCTTGACGGCTCCCTAACCGACTTCCCTACTAATTTTCGGTACGCTTAACGATTTCCCCTTGTATGGTGGTTTTTCCTCCCATACAGGTACTTCGCTTGCCCCGGTTTTTGTCCTCCCGGGTTCGGTTTTTAGTCTCCGTGTCCCCACAGTTCTGATTATATGTAGTACAGGAATCTGTACCTGTTATCCATCGACTACGTCTTTCGACCTTGCCTTAGGCCCCGACTTACCCTGAGTAGATCAGCTTTACTCAGGAAACCTTAGATATTCGGCCAAGAGGATTCTCACCTCTTTCTCGCTACTCATTCCGGCATTCTCTCTTCTTATTACTCCACCATTCCTTTCGGTATGGCTTCTACGCCTCTAAGAATGCTCCTCTACCAATGTATTACTACATTCCTAGGCTTCGGTGTTGTGTTTAGCCCCGGACATTTTCGGCGCAGGACCTCTCGACTAGTGAGCTGTTACGCACTCTTTTTAATGTATGGCTGCTTCTAAGCCAACATCCTAGCTGTCTTCGAAATCCCACATCCTTTTCCACTTAACACACACTTTGGGACCTTAGCCGTAGGTCTGGGCTCTTTCCCTTTTGACTACCCAACTTATCTCGTGCAGTCTGACTCCCGTCAATCATCTAGCCGGCATTCGGGTTTTGATATCTCTTGGTAGGCTTTGACGCCCCCGCAAAAATTCAGTGCTCTACCTCCGGTGAGACTAATAACGAGGCTAGTCCTAAAAACTATTTCGAGGAGAACCAGCTATCTCCGGGTTCGATTGGAATTTCTCCCCTATCCACACCTCATCGCCACCCTTTTCAACGGATGTGCGTTCGGTCCTCCATTCACTTTTACGCGAACTTCAACCTGGACATGGATAGATCACCCGGTTTCGGGTCTACACATACTGACTTAATCGCCCTATTAAGACTTGGTTTCCCTTCGGCTCCGTATCTTTAATACTTAACCTCGCCTGTACATGTAACTCGCCGGACCGTTCTACAAAAAGTACGCGGTTCACCTTTCGGTGTTCCACAGTTTGTAAACATAGGGTTTCAGGTTCTTTTTCACTCCCCTCCCGGGGTTCTTTTCACCTTTCCTTCACAGTACTATACGCTATCGGTCACTGACTAGTATTTAGCCTTGGGGGGTGGTCCCCCCTGCTTCCCACAAGGTTTCTCGTGTCTCGTGGTACTCCGGATACTGCTGGATTCAATATATTTTTCCCTTACACGGCTCTCACGCTCTTTGGCCCGCTTTTTCCAAAAACGGTTCAGGTAATATATCTTACTCGTATTGCAGTCCTCTACCCCGCAGTGCACGCACCACGGTTTTGGGCTCTTACGATTTCGCTCGCCGCTACTTTCGCAATCACTGTTGTTTTCTTTTTCCTCCGGCTACTTAGATGTTTCAGTTCACCGGGTTCCCCTCTGTACGTTATGTATTGGCGTACAGATACTTGGAGTTCTTCCAAGTGGGTTTCCCCATTCAGACATCTGCGGATCATTGAATATGTGCTTCTCCCCGCAGCTTTTTCGCAGCTTGTCACGTCTTTCTTCGGCTGTCAGTGCCTAGGCATCCACCCTACGCTCTTTATGTTTAACCTCTTAAATCTTTTTAGATTTAGTGTTTATGTATGACACTAGCGTGTATCATACACTATGTTTAAAAAAATTTATTTTTTTGTTATTAAATATCAACTACTTTAAAGCAATTGATACCTCGGATGTCTAATTATAAAATATTTATATAATTTCTCGTTTGGTATGCAGTTTTCAAGGTACATCATGCAGAGAATTTCTCTGCAAATGAGACTTAAAGATTCGAACTTCAACATCTTTCATCCTTTCCAAAGGAATATCTGATGTAGTCTCTACTTATTAAGTTAAAATGCAGCGGCATCCACCTACTCTCCCATACCGTCTCCAGTATAGTACCATCGGCCGACCGGGTCTTAACCATCGTGTTCGGAATGGGAACGGGTGTGTCCCCCGGGCGCATCGACACCGCTAAGTTTTAGCAGTACCAATCTAATTTAGTACTAAACAGTACTCACAACCCCTACTTTTTTCCTTAGAAAGGAGGTGATCCAGCCGCACCTTCCGATACGGCTACCTTGTTACGACTTCACCCCAGTTATCCTCCCTGCCTTCGGCAGCTCCTTCCTTACGGTTAGGTCACTGACTTCGGGCATTGATGACTCCCATGGTGTGACGGGCGGTGTGTACAAGACCCGGGAACGTATTCACCGCAGCATTCTGATCTGCGATTACTAGCGATTCCAGCTTCATATAGTCGAGTTGCAGACTACAATCCGAACTGAGACGTTATTTTTGTGATTTGCTTGACCTCGCGGTTTTGCTTCACTTTGTTTACGCCATTGTAGCACGTGTGTAGCCCAAATCATAAGGGGCATGATGATTTGACGTCATCCCCACCTTCCTCCGGATTATCTCCGGCTGTCTCGTCAGAGTGCCCATCTTACTGCTGGCTACTGACGACAAGGGTTGCGCTCGTTGCGGGACTTAACCCAACATCTCACGACACGAGCTGACGACAACCATGCACCACCTGTATCCCTTGCCCCGAAGGTCTAGCTTCATTACAAAGCTATTCAAGAGTATGTCAAGATTTGGTAAGGTTCTTCGCGTTGCTTCGAATTAAACCACATGCTCCACCGCTTGTGCGGGTCCCCGTCAATTCCTTTGAGTTTCATTCTTGCGAACGTACTCCCCAGGTGGAATACTTAATGCGTTAGCTTGCGGCACCGAAGAGTTTACCTCCCCGACACCAAGTATTCATCGTTTACTGCGTGGACTACCAGGGTATCTAATCCTGTTTGCTCCCCACGCCTTCGAGCCTCAACGTCAGTTGTCGTCCAGTAAGCCGCCTTCGCCTCCGGTGTTCCTCCTAATATCTACGCATTTCACCGCTACACTAGGAATTCCGCTTACCCCTCCGACACTCAAGCTATACAGTTTCCAAAGCAGTTCATGGGTTGAGCCCACGCCTTTCACTTCAGACTTGCATTGCCGTCTGCGCTCCCTTTACACCCAGTAAATCCGGATAACGCTTGCCCCCTACGTATTACCGCGGCTGCTGGCACGTAGTTAGCCGGGGCTTCTTAGTCAGGTACCGTCATTTTCTTCCCTGCTGATAGAGCTTTACATACCGAAATACTTCTTCACTCACGCGGCGTCGCTGGATCAGGGTTTCCCCCATTGTCCAATATTCCCCACTGCTGCCTCCCGTAGGAGTTTGGGCCGTGTCTCAGTCCCAATGTGGCCGTTCACCCTCTCAGGCCGGCTACCGATCGTCGCCTTGGTGGGCCTTTACCTCACCAACTAGCTAATCGGACGCGGATCCATCTTATACCTATAAATATTTTACCCCTGCACCATGCGGTGCTGTGGTCTTATGCGGTCTTAGCGGAAATTTCTCTCCGTTATCCCCCTGTATAAGGCAGGTTATCCACGCGTTACTCACCCGTCCGCCACTAAGTCTACCTAAATTCCATCCGAAGACTTCCTTTAAGCAGCTTCGTTCGACTTGCATGTGTTAAGCACGCCGCCAGCGTTCATCCTGAGCCAGGATCAAACTCTCATATAAAAGTTTAATCTAGCCTTCTCGCTAGCTTGCATCTGTTTTCACAGATCTACTGTTTTTTAAAGGTTTTAAATTCTGTTCGAATCTAAACGTTGTTTTTCTGAAACTTCTTAATCATTTTGATTTAGAATTTTTTCAGGGTTGTGTGTACTGTTTAATCTTAAATTATCAAGGTTCGTTTGCTTCGCTGTTTGAAACAGCTTAGCCATTATATCAAGCTCATTTTCATCTTGTCAACAACTTTTTTTAAATTTGTTTGAAGTTTTTTTGAACTTTTTTTCTGCTCGTTTTGAGCAACTTTGATATAATACCAAACTTTTTAAATTCATGTCAACACTATTTTTGACGACTTTTTTTATATCCTTTTTTACATATGTATATCCTTATATTTTTTTCAAGACTTTTTTTACTGGTGGCTTTTTTTCTATTCATGTTATAATCATCCTCATGAAAGTATTAAATAATGATTTGAAAAACTTCCACATTCAAAGGCATTTATGTACTATCAGGTGATGATGAATTTTTTTAAAAAAACAGCTATAAAAAGATTGAAAAATGGCTATGGTAGGTGATGACCAAATGAACTATGCCTATTTTTGAAGGAAAGGGGATAGATGTAGACGCTATTATTGACTTTGCCAATACGCTTCCGTTCTTTTCAGAATACAGATGTATTCTTATAGAAGAAAGTCAATGGTTTAAATCCGGAAACGATAAGTTTTTTTAAACTATATTTCAGATAAACCCGATAGTACAAAAAAATCATTTTTTTGTAGAAAAAAAGAAATCGATAAGCGTTCAAAACTCTACAAAAAGGTCAAGGATATCGGATATATCGCAGAACTCAATCATCCTACAGATGATGAGCTGAAAAAAATTGGGCAGGAAATATCATAAACAAAGCCGGCAAAAAAATCACTGTTTCCAACATGGATTTTTTTATTGCCAGAGTTGGAAATGATATGGAAAGAATAAAGAGCGAATTGGATAAATTACTCTCCTTTACTCTTGACAAAGATATTATAGAAGAGGAAGATATAATAGCGATAACAAGCATCAGTCTGACCAACAGAATCTTTGAGCTGGTAAAAATGATTACCAACAATAAAAATCAAAGAAGCTTTTGGATATATATGAGGACCTGGTAGCTTTAAAAGAGCCGTCACTAAAAATAATGATTCTTATCACAAGACAGTTTAACCAGCTGTTGCAAATCAAAGAATTGATGTCTGCAGGTTTTAATGAAAAGGATATAGCATCAAATCTGAAGCTTAATCCCTATGTAGTTAAAAAAATCTTATGCGTCAAGCCCGTGGTTTTTGACATGGCATTGCTTTTTATCCTATGTCAAAAAAACGCAATCGAGTTGGAAGAAGCTATAAAAAAAGGTAATATTAATGAGAAATTAGCACTTGAGTTGCTAATGCTTACACGTTAGTGTAAGTAGTTGTTGTGTATTTTTCAAAAAGAGAGGATTTTCATGAAGTTATTAGAAGAGCGTATCAAAAAAAGATGGAGTAATCAAAGAAGGTAATGTAGTAAAAGTTGATTCCTTTTTAAACCACCAAATGGATGTGGAACTCTTTTTTTAGAAATGGCTAAAGAGTTTAAGTCAAAGTTTGCTTCACACAATATAAACAAGATTTTGACAATAGAATCCTCAGGTATAGGTATTGCCGCAATAGCAGGACTTGAATTTGGAGTTCCTGTAGTATTTGCAAAAAAATCAAAATCTATCAATATAGACGGTGATATGTATACCGCAGAAGTTGAAAGCTTTACACATAAATGCAAAAACCAGGTAATAGTATCAAAGAAATTTTTAAGTGCTGATGACAGAGTTCTTATTATTGACGATTTTCTGGCAAACGGATGTGCGTTGCAGGGACTTATCTCTATAGTAAATGAGTCGGGCGGAACAGTTGAGGGCATAGGTATTGCAATAGAAAAAGGATTCCAAAGCGGTGGACGTACTATAAGAAATCTCGGTTTCCATTTGGAGTCACTTGCAATAATTGATTCTATGGATGCCGCTACACAGAACGTAGAATTCAGACAACAGGAGGACTAGGTCTTAGACCTTTTATTTATGAAATATTTTTTTGCATCCGATATACACGGCTCGGCTTTCTATACAAAAAAAATAATAGAAAAGTATAGAGAAAGCAATGCCGACAAACTTATACTGCTCGGTGACCTCTTATATCACGGCCCAAGAAACGATTTGCCAAAGGACTACTGTCCTAAGGAAGTCTTTGCAATGCTTAATGAACTTAAAGATGACATTATTGCGGTAAGAGGAAATTGTGATTCCGAGGTTGATCAGATGGTACTTGAATTCCCAATGCAATCCGATTATTGCATCGGGAATTTTAATGACATTTACTTTTTTATAACTCATGGGCATATTTATGGAGAGGAGCATCTGCCGAAACTGCCAAAGGCGGGTGCATTCATATACGGGCATGTACATCTTCCTATAGCAAAAAAAGTCGGAGATGTTTATATATTAAATCCCGGATCTGCGTCACTTCCAAAGGAACAAAATCCAAACTCCTATGCAATACTTGATAATGACCTTTTTTCTATATATGATTTTGACGGCAATGTATTAAAGGAGATAAAACTTGAGAAAAATATTTGAACTGTACGCACCATGCCACTTCGGTCTTGAGGCCATTCTAAAAAGAGAAATCATAGATATAGGCTATGATATTACAAGAGTAGAGGATGGAAGGGTGTATTTTGAAGGTGACGATGAAGCTGTTGCCAGAGCCAATATGTGGCTTCGCACTACAGAAAGAGTACTGATTAAAGTTGCGGAATTTAAAGCCACAACCTTTAGTGAACTCTTTGATTCCGTTGCCGCTATACCTTGGGAAGATTATATTCCTGCCGACGGTAGGTTCTGGGTGAGTAAGGCAACTTCCATTAAAAGTAAACTCTTCTCTCCTTCCGATATCCAGTCCATAGTCAAAAAGGCTATGGTTGAGAGAATGAAAAAGGTTTATAAAAAGGAATGGTTTGAAGAAACAGGCGCCGATTATCCGCTTAGAGTTTCTTTAAATAAAGATATTGTCACAATAGGACTTGATACCACCGGAGTATCTCTTCATAAAAGAGGCTACAGAACTATGACCGCCAAGGCTCCTATTACAGAAACTTTGGCTGCCGCCCTTATTATGCTTACACCATGGAAAAAAGACAGAATACTCGTCGATCCTTTCTGCGGTAGCGGTACTTTTGTAATAGAGGCCGCTATGCTGGCTGCAAATATTGCTCCCGGACTTAAAAGAGGTTTCTTAAGCGGCAAATGGTCAAATCTTATAGATAAACAAGTTTGGGATGATGCTTATGAAGAAGCAAGAGAAATGGTAAGTATCGATACAAATGTAGATATACAGGGATATGATATCGATAAATCCGTTGTAGAAGCTGCCAGAAGTAATGCAACAAGAGCCGGTGTTATGGATATGTTACATTTACAATGCCGAGATGTTGCTTCACTTTCTCATCCTAAGAAATATGGATTTATTATTACAAATCCGCCATATGGTGAAAGATTGGAGGAAAAAGAAAATCTTCCGGCCATTTATAAGAGTCTTGGCGACAGATATGCGGCTCTTGATTCCTGGTCACTATATCTTATCACATCATATGATGATACCCAAAAATATATAGGAAGAGAAGCCGATAAAAATCGAAAGATATACAATGGTATGATGCAGACAAGGTTCTATCAGTATATGGGTCCAAAGCCACCTAAGAGAACCGGACAGGAATAACAATGAAAAAAATCATTTTTGCAACCGGAAATAAAAACAAACTGAAGGAAATCAAAGAGATTTTGCCGAGCTTTGATATAATATCCGCAAAGGATGCCGGCATATCTCTTGATATAGAAGAAACCGGAACTACCTTTAAGGAAAATGCCTATATAAAGGCAAAAGCCATTTGGGATATAACCGGAGGTATTGTTCTCTCAGACGATTCCGGTTTAGAGGTGGATTACATAGGGGGAGAGCCCGGAGTATATTCTTCCAGATATATGGGAGAAGACACTTCTTACACTGTAAAAAATCAAAACATTATATCCAGACTGCAAAATGCACAGGGTAATGAAAGAAGTGCAAGATTTAGAGCATGCATCTGTGCTATACTTGATGACGGTACAACTATATTTACCGAAGGAAGTATGGAGGGACTTATAGCTCATACTATATCGGGTGAGAACGGATTTGGATATGATCCGATACTTTTTCTTCCGGAATACGGTAAAACAAGTGCCGAAATAAGTCCTGAAGAGAAAAACAAGATAAGTCATAGAGGAAAAGCACTTATGGCAATTAAGAAAAAGCTAGAGGAATTTTATGAAGATACTGATTGTTAGTGACACCCATAGAATGGATGATATACTGAAAAAGGTAATCGGTAAAGAAAAGCCTTTTGATATGTTAATCCATCTTGGTGATATAGAAAGCAGCGAAACAAAAATAAGTTATATGATTGAACCTGACTGTGCCTGCCATATGGTACAGGGTAATAATGACTTCTTTTCACAACTTCCAAGAGAAAAGGAAGTAAATATAAAAAATCACAAGGCCCTTTTTGGTTCACGGACACCAGTACGGCGTAAGTATGGGTGTAGATATCCTGAAAGATGAAGCTCTTTCAAGAGGATGTGATTTTGCCATGTACGGTCATACACATAGACCGTTTTACAAAACTATTGACGGGGTCACCATATTAAATCCGGGCTCTCTCGGATATCCCAGACAGGCCGGACATACTCCTACTTACATGATAATGGAAGTAGCCGACAACGGTGAGTTCAATGTAGAAACAAAAGAAATATTCGGAGCATAAAAGAGACCTGTGCATTTTGCACAGGCCTTTACTTTTATTCTTATTCAAGAGTTACACTTGTGATAACCTTATTGTTTACTTTAATCTTGTAGTCTTCTCCGTCTCTCTTTGTACCGCTCTTTACGATAGTTCCCGAGCTACCAAGTAATTTTACCTGATAATTTGAGTTAGGAGTTGTGATCTTCCATGTAGTCTTATTATCTTTTTCCTCTACAGAAGCCACATAACCTGTCATAGTAAGAAGCTCTCCTACAGTTCCCTTGTATACCAGCTGATTGTCATTGCTCTTATCAACTACAACAACCTCATATTTGTCATATTGATCAGCCTTTATATTGAGTCCTGCGATATAGAGTCTTTCATCCTTTATACCGTTGAATCCGCTTCCCTTATTTGATCCGCCTTCCTTGAATAGAAAGTTCTGTCTTCACCGTCAAGCTTAACAGTCTGCTTTCCGTACTTCTGAGCACCGTCCTTACCGTCTCCAAAATACATCATGCGATACTTTCCTGAAAGGAAATCACTGTAATGAATCTTTCCTATAGCATCCACAAACTTTTCCTGAGTACTGTATGGAACTGTTTTATTTCCTGAACCGAGTTTATCAACAAACTCCGTAGTAGAATACTTTCCGTTATCAAGAAGCTTCATCTCAAACAATCCAAGTCCTGATATCATACCGCCCTTATCATCAAAAGCATACTTCTTTCCGTTAATGCTCTTTATCTCATTTGCACTGATATGACCTTTTCCGTCAGCATAGTACCAAGCCGTTCCGTCCTCTTCCCATTTACCTTTGTTGAGGAAGTATCCCGGAACCACCTTGAACCATCCCTTGGTAGACTTTGCTCCGTCCTCAGGTGTAGCGAAGTACATAAAACTCTCTGTATAGTCAGCTCTTGCCGATCTTGAAACTGCTGTAGAAGGTGTAGCTTCTGTATACCAGCTTGCAATCATTCTGCCGTACTCATCAAAACCGTACTTCTTTCCATTGATTGTCTTACCGAGATTACCGGTTTCCTTCTTGCCTGATTCCTTAAAGTAGAACCATCTTACCTGATCTGTATCCCAGTAATCTATATTAGGCTGCTCTTCCATTGTTCTCGCATTATCGTCATGAACAAGTATCTCTCTCCAGCCTGTAGTCATAGCTCCGTCATTCTCATCACCGAAATAGTACTTTGCATTCTGCCATGCATCCTGATCTGTCAATCTTTCACCCTGTGAAACCCATCCGTAAAGCATTCTGCCTTCAAGATCAAAAGCATATTTCTTTCCGTTGATAGTTTTTAATGTAACATCACTTGTTGTGGAATCACTTCTCTTAAACGCCTTACCGTTTTCTCCAAAGTAGTACCACCACTGATCAGGTTCGTTTTCATCGTAGTCATTGGTATTTGGTATAGCCACCCATCTGTTCTTTACCATTGCACCGTTGATATCTACATAGTATGTAGCATTTCCGTCATCGATAAGAGCATCTGTTGCCATATCTCCCATATCATCAAGGTAATACCAATACTCCCCTGACTGCTGCCACTTCTGGGATACTTTTTCTTCATTCTTATCATAGTATACCCATGTACCGTTTTCCTGCTGCCAACCTGTTGCGGCAAAAGATGTCATTGCACCTGCAATACTCATAGCGCCCACAAGTATCGCTAGCTTTGTCTTCTTCCCCATTTATTTCTCCCTCATAATCTATTGATATAAGTTCATATGCCAATGTACACATTCGCTTAATCTATTTTTTTATTTTTATCAGATGAAAAAGAAATTTTAAAGCTTTTTTGTAAAAATTTATATATTTTTTTATGTATTTTATTAATTTTTATACAAGTACTTATGTTTAAAATTTATTTTTTTCAAGTTATATACAGGTTTTTCTGTCTTTTTAATCTGTATTTATTTACTAAAAATATATATGTTTTTGTATATGGAAAGCGACTTTTAGCATTCTTAAGTTAGTAAAAACCTAACTAAATTAAGAAAAATCTATACACTCGTTTGCTTTAAATCCCTACATTTACATAAAAAAAGAAGAGCACTAACCTTTCACATTAATGCTCTCTTCAAAATATTCCTAGTTCCATCGATTAATCCTCGCTTTCATAAAGAACCTTTTTTTCTATATTTCTGATGTCCTATCACGATTTTACCGGACATTCTATAGATGTTCCTATTCAGTTTTTTTAATTTTTCCTCCTCCTATAAGCTTACTTTTCACATCTAATACATGGTTGTTATCAATCTATCTACACGGTCCATCTCTCATTCAAATTCTACTTTCTCGTCATAAAAACCTGTATGAGTACTATCCTAACCGATTTTTTTCAGATAGTAACTTTTAGAGTTTTCAATAATATATTATCTCATCAATCTTCTTATAGGTTCCGGATTAGATCAAAGTCTAATCATTACTTAAGTTTTCTTTGGACTGTACCTCTCTTTCTTAAATTTCCACTTTTTAAAGCCTTTCTACTTTTTCCAGTGGATATGCATTCATCAAACTTTTTAAGAATATATTCTCTCTTTGTTTATGTCTACAGTATATCAGATATTTTATTTATGTCAATACTATTTTTCTTTTTATTTTTTTGATATTTTTTTATTATTTTTATTTTTATTATTTGTTTTAAATTAGTATTTTTAATCTGTGTTAATTGTGTATATTATTTTTAATTATCTGAATATTATATATAGTTTAAATAACTCTTTAAAGCAAAAAGAGCCTCGGAAAACTTAATTTCCAAGACTCTCTTTTTTTCTAAAAATCTTCCCTTATTATATCCCACACAGCCTCTATACTATGCTTATTCCTTACATAGTTATCTGCCGCCTTACTCATAGCTTTAAGAGCTTCTTTGTCATTATAAAGATTCACACACTTTTCTACAAAATCACCCGGCTCATCTGCGACAAGCATTTGATTATATGAATTGTCTATACCCTCTGCTCCCACACTTGTGGTTATTACAGGATCATTGTAATATAAAGCCTCTATCACCTTACCCTTTACTCCTGCTCCGTATCTTAGAGGTACTACAACAAGTCTTACCTTCTCATACAGTTCTTTCAGCTCTTCTTCACTGACAAAGCCTTTAAATATAATTCCTTTGGCTTCATTGTGAAGAGCCTTTATCTCATCCGTAGCATTGGAACCGACTATATAAAAAGGTGCTTTTATCTGTGCATAGATTTCATCCCACATATTATCAAGGAAATACTTAAGTGCATCTGCATTCGGCGGATGTGAAAATCCTCCGACAAACAGTACACCCTCTCTGATATCGGGATTGTAGTCAATATTGCCAAACTTTTCAAAAACATATGCTGTAATTGCTTTGGCATTTATCTTCTTGTCAAAGGTATGTATATAGTCTACCTCCACATTTGAAGGATAATAACTTATGCTTGCCTTTCTCATAAGATCAAGCTCCATACTCTTCCAATATGCACTGGCATTTTTTCTTTCCACATCACCTGTAAGCTCATACTCTCTTCTTTCACGCAGGAAATGTAAGTCATGACCATAGTATATTACCTTGATATCTGTTTTTTCTTTGATAAAGTCAATATACTTTGTGGCTATATGCGGTCTGTTAAGATATGCAATATCAATATTTGACCGGTTGTTTTCAATCCATTCAAATATATTTGTTCTCATTTCATTGCCATAGAGTACTTCTACGCCCATTTGTTCAAGTATGGAAGTATATGGCTCTGATTTGGCAAAGTTGTCAGGCAAAAACTTAACCACATAACCTCTTTCTATAAACATCTTTATATACTGGAAGGTGGTCTTTGAACCTGCATCCTTATCAAAGGTCGGAACATAGTGATCCACAAAGAGAATTACCTTTTTACCTCTGCTTCTTTCTCTGGCTCTGAAGGCATTAGGCACACCGACATTGTCGTACTGGTTTTTAAACTCTTCACTCCATTTTTCCTGAAGCTTTTTATTGTTCTCTACCTGATATCTCTTAAGACCTGTACCGTTGACATCCGTACCGTTTGATACTCCCTCAAAGTGAGTTACCACACTGAGTGGCTGATATACCACACTCAGTCCACGCTTTCTCACTTCAAAAGCAAGGTCGGAATCCTCGCAATATGCAGGTGCATATCTTTCATCAAAGCCGCCGATATCTTCCCAGAGTTTTCTGCTGAGCATTATTGCCGCACCTGATATATAGTCAACATCTCTTACATAATTGTACTCAGGCTTATTCGGATCATCACATCTGCCATAGTTCCAGCCGCTGCCGTCACTCCATATGATTCCGCCGGCCTCCTGCAATCTGCCGTCAGGATATATAAGTTTTGAGCCTACCATCCCTATACTCTCATCAGACTCAAGCAGTCTTATCAGAGGTGGCAGCCAATCCTTTTGTACGGTTGTATCATTGTTTAAGAAGAAAATATACTCGCCTCTTGCCTTTTTTGCGGCATTATTGCAATTCTTTAAAAATCCCTGATTGCTTTCATTTCTTGCAATTACAAGCCCGCTTACAAATTTGTCAATTTCCTTTGTCGCATCTGTGGATACATCATCCGCAATAATTATCTCATAGTCAAAGCTTTCGGTATTTTCAAGAATAGATACCAGACAGGCATAGGTATAATGTATTTGATTGTATACTGGTATAATAATACTTACCTTGGGATTTTCCACATATGGGAAGTTTATCTTACCCTTTTCCCTGTATAGATCACCTATCTTAAATTCACCCTCTATAAGGTTTCTTCCCTGTTCCGAATGGGTCAACTTAAAATACTTTTATAGGGTGGAAAATACTCATAAGTCTGTAGTTTAACTTCTTTCTTTCCACGCTTCCTTTAGGATATTTCTTATTGTAAACAGTACTTAGCTTTCTTCTTATCCTGAACGGAATAGAAGATTGTTATTATAAACATTTAAAGTCTTTACAAGCTCTTCATTCTCATGCCTTAAATTATCTATTATGATGCCCAGATTGTTTACATGATTATCTGTAAGTGTCTTAAGCCTGTTCATCTCTTTGATGGCAAGCTCTCTGTCCTTATTGATTTCAGTAAGCTCATTTATCTTATTTTTTGCATGCGGCAATTCGGCAAGCGCTTCCAATCCCTCGTTTAGAGTTTCATGGCTTACAGTCTCTACAAAGTAATTATCCAGATAAACCTCCTGGTAATCTCCATGTATATAATCCTGGAATCTTCTTTCGATAAAGTCCATTCCGTCAATATCATCTATACAAAAACTTGCCATAAAATCAGTTTCAGTTAAACTGAATTTATCCTGAATCTTATTTGAATTATTTTGATAGAAGCTATGTAATGCACGGTATTTTATAAAGAGTTCTCTATCCTTTATAAAATTCATTGACTCGTCAAATATCCACTCACAGTCTATCGCTGTAAGTTTATCGCCGTCCAATATAAAATTATCAAATATTGCATCCAGATTAAGAGCATCCTCATCCACTATCTTTTTAAGATATTCTTTAACGCCTTCTATAAATCCGTTAATATCCTTTTTTATACAGTCCTCACAAAGATTGCTTAAAGACTTTCCGTTTATAAACGGGAAGTTTATTTCTCCGGCATTTTTAAAAGTTCCTTCAAGCACTGTTACGCTGTCATTCTTAATAAGCTTTGCGCCGTCATACATACCCAAAATATGTGGAATACCCTCTTTTTTCAAAGCGGACTTTACGACATACTTTTTACCGTCTCTAAGTCTGATTTCCGTCTTTATCTGATACTTTGGAAGTCTGGTTCTGTTGTATTTGATATAGATATTCTCTTCATTTCCACCGGCAACTATAATATATGAGTTTGCAAAGCTGTCGAAAATCTCCTGTTTTTGCAGCCTGTGAAAATCTTTCTCCGATATCTTTCAGTGCAAATCTTGGATAATCATATGCCTTTATCTGTGAAAGCTCACCTGCTCCCGGCATCTCCTTATCTGAGAAAAGCTTATATACATATCTATAGTTCGGATATGGATAGTATGTGGAATGCTCGCCGATCCACTCTCTTACAGCTTTTACACTTAAAGCTTCTTTATCTCCAAACTCCTCTTCAAAGTAGTTCATTCCGTATTTATTATCAAATATCAAAACCAGCTTTGTGTTCGGCTTTTCTCTTTGCATTAGCTTAACTACCATATCACTGCCATAGGCAATCACGGTATCAAAATCATTAAGCTCTATGCTCTCAAAATCGGTTATATATTCTATGTCAATACCGAAAACAGCCTGCACACTTCCAAGCCTTTCCATATTGTCTTCATAAATATATACTTTTGATTTTTTACATAAATCATCCAATATAGCTATTTGACTTCCTAAGAATAATGTCTTACCCTTTATATCTATCCATTCCGTGTTTCCAAGGGATAGTGATGAAAAGAAAGACAAATTTTCCAAACCGGGATTTTCTTTCAAAAGACTATATTCATCTTTTCCATACTTTTTTGCAAGTTCTAAAAGACTCATTTTCTCTCCCTTTTAATTACTCGTTTGCGTAAGATTTTACCTTTGATTCCATATCATAAACACCCACAGTATTCTTGTTTGAAATAACTGTTATGAATGTAACATCATAGAGTCTGTGATATACAACATGCGTACCGTTTTCAAATCCGGTACAGCTCATACTTAGAAGATACTCTCCACCCTGTAGAGTCATTTTCTGCTTGAATTCCACAACCGCTTCATCACCCGGCTTTACGGGTTTTACTTCCACGCCTTCAAACATTGTATTGGTACCGCTAAGTTCCGTTCCTTTTTTATCTTTAATGGTGAATGTGAATATAGGAGCTTCGATATTTGCATTAAATCTTATCTTCTCTCTGATGGTAAACTCTTCGCCCTTAAGCAAAAGATTGGTAAGCTCTCCCTTGGAATCTAAAAGTCCCAAATCATATATTTCCGCCCTGCCGTCACCATACTCTGTTTTATTCGGATTGATGGAAATCTTATCCTTCATAAGTCCATGATATTCTTTTGCATGTGTCTTATTTATATCATTGTTTAATTCCATCATATCTGAAAAATTACTGTCAAGTCTCTTTGCAAGATCGGCTTCCAGATCGTCCATTCTACCTGCCAGGATCTTTTTATACAGATCCACCATTTCTCCTGCAGGACCTTCCGCCAAAAACTCTCCCTTGTTTAAAAGTATTACCTTGTCACAGTACTTTATTACACTTCCCATATCATGGGTTACCATCAATATGGTAGTACCGGTTTTTCTTATCTCTTCCATTCTTCTGTAGCATTTGGCCTGGAAGAAAACGTCTCCTACCGAAAGCGCCTCGTCAACTATCAAAATCTCAGGCTCTACATTTATTGCAAGTGCAAATGCAAGTCTTACAAACATACCTGATGAATAGGTTTTTACAGGCTGATACACAAAGTCACCTATATCGGCAAACTCCAAGATCTCAGGAAGCTTTGCCTCCATCTGCTCTCTGCTAAAGCCCATCATGGTCCCGTTCATATATATATTTTCAATGCCGGTATAGTCCATATTAAAACCGGCACCAAGCTCCAAAAGTGCGGAAATATTTCCGTCCACTTCCACACTTCCTGTAGTGGGATTTAATACTCCGGTTATTATTTTTAATATAGTTGACTTTCCCGAACCGTTTGTTCCTATAATTCCAACCGTAGATCCTTTTTTTCTACACTAAAGGATATTTTTATCCAAGGCAAAGAATTCCTTATGATATTTTTTATGTGTAAGGGAAATACTCTCCTTTAACCTGTCTATAGGCTTATCATACAGTCTGTAGATCTTGGTAACATCACAGACATTTATCGCTAAATTGCTCTGCATACTTCTCCTTATAATACATCTGAAAAATGTGGTCTTAACTTATTAAACATTCTAAGTCCGATAAATAACAGTATTACCGTAACAACCCAAAAATACACTGTAAGTCCCGGTCTTTCAAAGAAAAAGTTTCCTCTAAGTATGCTGTCTCTGTATCCGACCACAATATAATATACAGGATTTAATTTCATTATCTTTTCAACCTTTGCCGGGAAATATGAGAACATTGTAGGGTCCCACATTATAGGTGTCATCCACATTCCAAACTGTAATGCAATTCCCACTATCTGTGACATATCCTTAAAGAATACATTAATTGCACAGGTTATATATATTATTGCAAGTGCAAATATCGACAAACAGAAGCTGTAATACACAATTCCTATCCAACTTACCATCGGTAATCTGCCGAATGCCAAAGTCATGGTTATCATTATCACGACAAAGATTCCATGCACTATAAGGCATGAAATCACCTTGATAACAGGCAATATTGATACATTAAACACTACCTTCTTAACAAGATAATTGTATTCTGAAAGTACACTTGTTCCCAAATTTAGAGCCTCTGCAAAGAAAAACCATGGCACAATACCCGGAACCAGCCAAACCACATAGGGAACTCCCGGTACCGGAGGTGTACTCTTAAATCCCATTTGGAAGATTAAAAAGTATATAAGCACGGTAACTACCGGCTGAACAAACATCCATGCAATGCCAAAATAGGACCCGACAAAGCGTTTCTTAAAATCAGCCTTTGCCAAATCCCATATGATTGCTCTTGATTTTAATATTTCTCGTATAAGCGATATTATATTCATATCTTTTTTTCCATTCATTATTCTTACAAGGTTTTTATCAACAATTATGTCGGAAAACCTGCGAACTCACAGGTTTCCAACATTAAAATCAATCAAACTTAAATGTTTCTTTAAGGCCTTTCCACTTTGTGTCCTTATCAGACATTATCAGCTCGATTCCGTCTACAGGCCAGTCAATTCCTATATTCGGGTCATTGTATATAAGACCGCCCTCATCATTTGGATGATAAAGTCTGTACATTTATATGCAAACACCGCCTCATCTGACAGTACTACAAAACCATGTGCAAAACCCTTAGGTATGTAGAACTGCTTCTTATTTTCATCTGAAAGACGTACTCCGAAGTACTTTCCAAATGTCTTTGAATTCTTTCTAAGATCCACAGCCACATCATAGACTTCACCGCTTAAAACTCTTACAAGCTTGCCCTGTGGATGCTCCTTTTGGAAATGAAGTCCGCGAAGCACTCCCTTTGATGACTTTGACTGATTATCCTGTACAAAGACCATATCAAGTCCCGCCTCTTTGAAGTCGTTCTGATTATATGTTTCTACAAAATATCCTCTGTCATCTTTAAATACTGTAGGAGTGATTACACATAACCCCTCTATTTCACATCTCTCTACTGTGATTTTTCCCATATTAATACACCTCATTGTTTTAGCTTTATTACTGTTCTAAATTATACTTCACAGTAGTATTTCAGTCAAATACGAACGTAAAAAAAGCCACCAAATAGTGGCTTTCTCTTATATTTTATTTATTCATTGCCGCATCAAAGGCTTCCAGTGCTTCCTTTTGTTCCTTTGTAAGCTTTGTAGGTACCGATACCACCAAGGTTATGTAGTGGTCACCTCTGTTATTTTTATTTCTAAGGAAAGGTACTCCCTTGCCTTTTAATCTTACTCTTGTATCTGTCTGAGTTCCGGCCTTTACCGCCACTTCCACTTCACCGTCTACGGTCTTTACTCTGATACTGCCGCCAAGTGCAGCCTTTGCAAAGCTTATAGGCACCGTTGAGAAAATATTGGTATCCTGGCGCTTAAATATAGGATGAGGACTTACGACCGCCTCTACAAGCAAATCTCCTCTCGGACCGCCGTTTATTCCCGGTTCTCCGCCTCCTGCCATTCTTATAGACATACCGTTATCTATACCTGCAGGTATATCCACCTCAAAGCTCTTCTTCTTTTGAATATATGCCTTACCGTTACAATCAGGACATTTGTCCTTAATAATTTTTCCTGTACCGTTACATTCAGGACATGTCTTTACATTCTGCATAGTGCCAAACAATGTCTGCTGCGAATATATCACCTGACCCTTTCCGTTACACTTCGGACAGGTTGTAGGCGATGTACCCGGCTTTGCTCCCGAACCGTGACATGTAGCACATTCTTCCTTGAAGTTTACCTTGATTTCCTTCTTACATCCGAAAACACCCTCTTCAAAGGTAAGTCTTACAGACGCTCTTACATTTGCTCCCTTCATCGGACCTGTTCTTGTGGCTCTGCTTCCGCCGCCGCCAAACATACCTCCAAAGAGATCTCCAAAGATATCCTCACCGCCAAAATCAAATCCGGAAAAGCCTCCGAATCCGCCGGCTCCGGCACCTGCTCCACCATCAAAGGCAGCATGACCGAATTGGTCATACTGTCTTCTCTTATCAGGATCGCTTAGCACTGAATAGGCTTCACTGGCCTCCTTAAACTTCTTTTCAGCCTCAGGATTATCAGGATTTGAATCCGGATGATACTTTTTTGCCAGTAATCTATATGCCTTTTTTATTGCAGAGTCATCAGCGTTCTTATCAACGCCAAGTACTTCATAGTAATCTCTTTTACTCTCTGCCATCAGTTGCTCTCCTTATTATACCTCTTTAAAATCACCGTCTATGACATCATCATTTGAAGATGTGCCTGCATCCTGTGCTCCTGTTGTATCGGCACCTGTTGCACCTGCATTCTGAGCTGCACCTGCCTGCTCATATACCTTTGCAAAAAGCTTCTGAGCACTTTCCATAAGCTTCTCTTTGCCTGCCTTGATATCATTTATCTGATCATCTGTCATAGCATCAATCGGTGCTCTGTTGATAGCCTCTTTTAATGTAGTAAGATCAGCTTCAACTGCAGCCTTGTCATTTGCATCAAGATTGTCACCAACCTCTTTTAGAGCATTCTCAGTCTGGAATACTATAGAGTCGGCCTCATTTCTTGCATCAATACCTTCTTTTCTCTTCTTATCCTGTGCCTCAAACTCTGCAGCTTCCTTTACAGCCTTATCTATATCACTGTCTGACATATTTGAACCTGCTGTAATTGTGATATGCTGCTCCTTACCTGTTCCAAGGTCTTTTGCAGATACATTAACGATACCGTTTGCATCTATATCAAATGTAACTTCGATCTGTGGAACACCTCTCTTTGCAGGAAGGATTCCGTCAAGTCTGAACTGTCCTAAAGTCTTGTTATCTCTTGCAAACTGTCTCTCACCCTGTACAACATGGATGTCAACAGCTTCCTGATTGTCTGCAGCTGTAGAGAATATCTGGCTCTTCTTTGTAGGTATTGTAGTATTTCTCTCAATAAGTCTTGTAGCTACACCACCCATTGTCTCGATTGAAAGTGAAAGCGGAGTAACATCAAGAAGCAATACATCTCCTGAACCTGCTTCTCCTGAAAGCTTACCTCCCTGAACACCTGCACCGATTGCAACACCCTCATCAGGGTTGATGCTCTTTGAAGGCTCCATACCTGTAAGGGCTTTTACCTTATCCTGTGCATTGATCATTCTTGTAGATCCACCTACAAGCAATACCTTTCCAAGATCGCTTGCTGTAATACCTGCATCCTTAAGAGCATTCTGTACAGGTACAGCTGTTCTTTCAATAAGGTCAAGTGTAAGCTCATCAAACTTAGCTCTTGTAAGAGTAATATCAAGGTGCTTCGGTCCATCTGCTGTTGCAGTGATAAACGGAAGGTTGATATTTGTTGTTGTTGCTGTTGAAAGCTCTTTTTTAGCCTTCTCTGCAGCTTCTCTAAGTCTTTGAAGTGCCATCTTATCTGTTGAAAGATCCACACCCTCAGCCTTCTTAAACTCACTTACAAGCCAATCTGTAATCTTATTATCAAAGTCGTCACCACCAAGATGTGTATCACCGTTTGTAGCCAAAACTTCTATAACTCCGTCACCGATCTCAATGATTGAAACATCGAATGTACCGCCACCAAGGTCATATACCATAATCTTTTGCTCAGCATCATTGTCAAGACCGTAAGCAAGAGCTGCGGCTGTAGGCTCGTTGATAATTCTCTTTACGTCAAGACCTGCAATCTTACCTGCATCCTTTGTAGCCTGACGCTGTGCATCGTTGAAATATGCAGGAACAGTGATAACAGCCTCTGTAACCTTCTCACCTAAATAGCTCTCAGCATCAGCCTTAAGCTTCTGAAGAATCATTGCTGAAATCTCCTGTGGTGTGTATGACTTACCGTCTATAGTTACCTTATAATCTGTACCCATATGTCTCTTGATTGAAGAGATTGTTCTGTCTGCATTTGTAACTGCCTGACGCTTTGCAGGCTCACCTATAAGTCTCTCACCTGTCTTTGTAAATGCTACAACTGAAGGTGTTGTTCTTGAACCTTCAGAGTTTGGAATAACTACAGGCTTTCCACCCTCCATAACTGCTACACAGCTGTTTGTTGTACCTAAATCTATACCAATAATCTTACTCATTATTTTATCCTCCTAATAAATCAAAATTTGTATTTTTCTAAATTTATATAAAATATTTCACTCTGCTTAAGCAAAAGCAAAATATAGTCTCAAAAATTAATTAGCGACCTTTACCATGCTATGTCTAAGAACAGAGTCCTTGTACATATATCCTTTTAAAAGTTCCTCAGCGACCACATTTTCACCTAAGCTTTCGTCTTCTATATGCATTACCGCATTATGTAAGTTAGGATCAAACTCTTTGCCCACACAATCAATCGGCTTAACTCCCAAATCCTCAAGAGTCTTTGTCATTTGATTGTATATCATTGCTATTCCGTCGGCAAAGGCTTTGCCTTCACCCTCTGAAGGTGTTGCAAGCATTGCTCTTTCAAAGTTGTCAACTACCGGCAAAAGTTTTTTTCCGCCACACTTCTTGCTCCCATATCAAACATGGTAGCTTTTTTTCTTTTTTCACTTCTTTTTCTGAAATTATCAAACTCCGCCATGCTTCTTCTAAGTCTGTCTGTCAAATCCGCAATGGCAAGGTCTTTTTTATCAGGCTTTCCTTCAAGATTTTCATCACTGAAAGCTTCCTCCACCTCAGCCTCCATAGCTGCAGCCTTTGCCGCCGCCTCCTCAGGTGTCTCTTCGGCTTCCTCAACAAATTCCCCTGTCTCTTCGCCTTCTAAAAACCTCTTTGTTCTCTTCCTGTTCTCTTTTTTTAAATCTTTTTTTCTTTCACAGCCCTCTCCTCTATTCATCATTTTTAAACTGCTCATCAAGCGATGCCATTACAGTTTTTATAGTTTTTAATACTTTCTCATAGTCCATTCTCTTCGGTCCTACTATACCTATAGAGCCTCTGAGTCCTTCGCCTATTTCATAATTGGCTGTAACTACGGAAAGATCTCTCATATCTGAAATCGGCACTTCATTTCCGATATATACTCTGATACCGTCACTATCATCATTTACCCCTGCAAGTATTTCCTTAAGCTTATCCTTTTCTTCAAAAGCATTTACAAGCTGACTTGCCTTCTCTCTGTCGGAGATTTCAGGGTACTTGAAAATATTTGTGGTACCGCTTGTATATATCTCCAGGTTGTCGGTAGCACTTTTAAACACTGCTGCCACTTCTCGTAAAACCTTATCCACTATATCTCCATAAACTCCCGCATCCGTTCTTAACTTATTCATAATGCTTAAGTTTATCTCTTCCACGGTAAGTCCGTTTAATGAAGTGTTTATAAGCAGATTCAAGTTTAAGATTTCGCTCTCCGATATTTCGCTGTCGATATCTATTATCTTATTATTGATAATATTACCCTCCGCAACCGTCACCAAAAGAAGCTTGAACTTATCTATCTTTGAGAGTTGCAAAAACTTTACTTTATTGGAGTGTATACTCGGCCCTGATATCATCGCGGCATAATTGGTGTCTCTTGCAATAATCTTTGCCAACTGCTTCAAGACCGTTTCCAGTCTGTCCACTTTTTTAAACATCAGATCCTTAAATGCTTCAGTCTCTATCTCCTTTTCTCTCAAAATCTCATCTACATAGAATCTGTATCCCTTATCTGAAGGTATACGTCCTGCAGAAGTATGGGGCTGTAAGATATAACCCATATCTTCCAAATCGCTCATTTCATTTCTTATAGTAGCAGAGCTCAAATTTAATTCAGGGAGCTTTGAAATAGTTCTTGAACCTACCGGCTCCCCGGTTTCCATATAATTCTTTATAATAGCTTTTAAAATAATCGCTTTCCTGTCCTCTGAATCCATTCGCTCCTCCCTTCCTTATTTGTTAGCACTCATTTATCTAGAGTGCTAACTCTATAGCTACTATATTCCATATGGGAATATTTGTCAATAACTTTTTTTAAATTTTTTTATACCGATAAAATACAAAACAAAAAAACTCCCAAACAAATGTCTGAGAGTTTATATTTTTTATTATAGCCTTATCAACCTATTCCTCCATAGAATGCACCTGCTATAAGTGCAAGCAATGCAAGACCTGTATATACATACTTACCTAAGAAGAACCAGATTTCTCCTTTCGGTTTCTTTGCACCTGTATTTACAGCTTCCATGGTATACTTCTTTCCGAATACGAAGAACAACATCACTGATGCCAGTACCGCACCTATCGGGCAAATATAGATAGATACCGCATCCATCCAGCTTCCTACAATTCCCTGTATAAGCACTGCAACAACCACACCGATTACTCCGATAACTCCTACAGACTGTACTCTGCTTAGTTTAAACTGCTGCTGCAATGTAGCTACGGGCGCCTCATACAGATTTACAAGTGAACTGAGTCCTGCAAATGTAACACATACAAAGAATATAATTCCTACAATCATGCCACCCGGCATCTGATTCATTATATTTACAAGGTAGATAAACATAAGTCCCGGACCGCCTTCACTGAGCTCCGCTCCCGATGTAGCCATAGCAGGTATAATAACGAGCGCTGCAAGAAGTGCCGCACAGGTATCAAAAATAGCTATGTTCATTGCAGAGAAAGGTACATCCTCTTTCTTACTGAGATAGGAGCCGTAAACAACGGTACCGTTACCTGCAATAGAAAGCGAGAAAAATGCCTGTCCGAATGCAAATATCCAAAGTCTTATATCCTTTAATCCTTCAGGATTTACAGTAAAGATATACTTGTATCCGTTTACTGCACCCGGCTGTATTCCTATATAAACAGCAAGTCCGATCATCATTACAAAAAGCAGAGGCATCATAAACTTATTTGCTTTCTCTATACCGTCAGCAACTCCTAATGCCATAATAGCAAAGTTTACAATGAGTGCTATTATTATCCATGTATTGTTTCCGAATGCTGTAGCTGTAGATCCGAAAGTTCCACCTATGACATCCATGTTTGTTCCCATTCCAAAGAGCTTTCCTGTAAATGCCATTACTACATATTTAAATATCCAACCTACTACACATGAATAACCTATTGCAAGAGCTAAAGAACCTATTGTAGGTATAATTCCTATGCTCTCACCTACTTTTCTGCTCTTTCCGGCATGAGCCATAGCAGCACCAAATGCTCCTATAGGACCTTTTCCTGTGCTCCTTCCAAGTGCGATTTCTTCCACTACTCCTGTACTGCCTATCAATATAACGAATATAAAGTAGGGAATCAAAAAAGTCATTCCCCCCCAGGCTGACACAAGCACCGGAAATCTCCACAGGTTTCCCATACCTACAGCTGAACCTACACATGCTATAATAAAACCTATTTGTGAGTTAAAACCATCCTGCTTTACAGGCGTATTATCTGAACCCATAAACTTCCTCCATCTTGCTAAAAATGCAAGTCCCCCTTAAAGCAGTCCGGTCTTTAAAAGACCGGCTGCCAATATGTCTTATTTATTTTCCCAGTATCCGTAATTTCCTTCGTCACACATCTCTTCTTTGCTTGGAGCATATGGCTCTGCCCATGCATGGAAATGTCTCATAGGTAATGTGTGTCCGAATGTGATCTTTAAATTTGGAACAGTATCTCTGTCCTTATAAAGTTGTGTCAATGCTGCGATAATATAATCCATATGCTGTTTGCTGAACTGACTTCTGTTGATAGCCAAACGAACAACATTACATACTTCCTTTTGCTGCTCAGGAGTCTTTAAATCATATTCCATAGAGAAATCACCAAGCTCTGAACAACGAATACCGTAACGATGGATCATCTCTAAAGAAAGTGCCTGTCCTGCAAAGCTCTCATGACCTCTCTTATAGTTGAAGAATTTATCAACATCAATATAAATTCCGTGTCCGCCTGCAGGCTGTACTACAGGAACACCGTTTGCTGTAAGTCCGTCTGCCAAATACTGACACTGTCTTACTCTCTCATCCTGATAATCAAATCTTGCCTCTTCATACATACCCTGGCAAAGAGCCATGATATCATGTCCCGACATTCCGCCGTAAGAATCATTACCGTAAGCTGATATCTGACGAACCTTTAAAAGATGTCCGATATCTGTCTTTACACTGCCGTCCTCATTAAACTCCGAGAACTTCTGCCAGAAAAGACCTTTGTCACGGAAAGCCAAAACTCCACCCATATTTGCATGTCCGTTTTTCTTAAGTGATGCTGAAACCACATCAAAGTAAGAGAACATCTCTTTAGCTATTTCACAGATTGACTTGTCGGCATAGCCCTCTTCATTCATCTTTATGAAGTAGCAGTTCTCTGCCCATCTTGCACCGTCCATAACAAAAGGAATATTGTACTTATGTGCAATCTTTGAAACTTCTCTGATATTCTTCATAGAAACAGCCTGTCCACATACAGAGTTGTTTGTTACTGTAGAATAAATAAGCGGAACATTCTCAACGCCTACCGCTTCAATAAGCTGATTGAGCTTATCTATGTCCATATCTCCCTTGAAAGGATTCTTCTCATACTTTCCGCTCTCAGGTACCTCGAATAAAATCTCCTTATGGAAAAGGTTTCTAGGTACATTACCCATCTGCTTGATATTACCTTCTGTAGTATCAAAGTGAGCATTTGACGGAATAGTAAATACTTTACCCGGCCATCTCTTTGCAAATAACGGCTTTAATACATCAAATAAAAGTGCCTCCGCACAACGTCCCTGTGGAACGATAAATGTGTTAGGTCTTGAAAGCTGATACTTACCGCCATTGATAAATCCACCTTCATAGTCAACCAGATACACTTCATTCATCATCTTCTCTACATCATCCTTGTCTACTCCCTCTTTGATGTAGTTGATAAGTCTCTTCTGATCGTCTCCTCTTTCCCATACATCTCTGAATGCATCCAAAAGAACATAATATCCTTTATTTCTTCCGTAGGACTCGTCTGCAAGGAACATAGCCGACCATTGTGTGTCTGTCATTGATGTAGTACCTGAGTCTGAAAGGCAGTCAATATATAAAAGACCTGCAGGGAAAGCAAACTCATTATAATGAGTCATCTCAAGGGCTTTTCTTCTTTGCTCCTGTGTAACTGTAGGAACTTCTCTCACTACATGTGTCCATGACTTTGGTGCCTCCACACCTAACATCTTCTCATACTCCATTTTAATACCTCCAAATACAAAAATATATTTTGATACCCCGGTCATCGTAAGTAACGACTGGCGGACGGTATTACAATCCTTTTAAGCAACATATATATCATCTGATTATCGAGACTATATTCATTTAATCTCTAAAAGTTATATATTTAAGTGAAATATTATCTAAATATTGCTATGAGAATAATTTATCACCTTTTTATAACATTGTCAATATTGTTTAATAAAAAGCTTATTACTGTTTAATTTTTAGTATATTTATGTGCATTTTGCATTAATTTTTTTATTTTTAAGATAATTCTTTGGAAATAAAGAAATTGCTATTTGATAAATTTATCAGGGATTTTTTTCTTAACTTCGACTTTAAGCAGACATACAGATATATAGTTAAAAGCCCTTTTATTTTCATATATTTTTTTAAATAAAATAATCTTTGAGAATTTTTTTGTGAGAATTTTTTTCTCATTTTCTTTTATATCAACTTCTTTTTTTGATCAATTTGTCATTTTTCGTGATTTTTGCTTAAAACTTAATTTTTTTATATCATAATATTTTTAAGTTTTGGTATAATAATAACAGATATTTCTTCATGCTTTTAATATTACGGTAAAATACAAATATGATTTGGAGTATTTATGAATGAATTTGATGTAAAAGCGATATATTGATATTTCCGATTTTTTTGAGCACTCTGCTGGGACCTGACTATGAAATCATATTATATGATCTAAAAACATATAATATATATAATAAATGGAGATATAAGCGGCAGACAAACAGGTGATATGCTCAGTACAACGATGAAAACCCTATTGCAGAATAAAGAATCTGCTGATAAGAAATGGATATCAAACTATAGAGCTCTTTCAGCCAACGGCAAAAGTCCTCAGATGCTCTACATTTTTATATAAAAGATGAAAAAAAGGCAAACCTGTAGGAGCTCTCAATATAAACTTTGACGACAACAGGTACAGAGAACTTTCAAACCTTGTTTTTTCTCTATGTCATCCGGATAATTATGTATCCAAAAATATTTCTATTGAGATAAAGGGAAACGATGAACAGGCAGTTTTTTCAGAAAAACATTTCAAATACTATAGATGAAGTATTAAAAAAAGAATTGATAAGTCTCTTCCCTTCAGCAAACTGAGTCATTCAGAAAAGCTTGATATAATACGTCAGCTTTATCAAAAAGGTATTTTTTTCTATGAAAGGTGCTATAAAGACAGTAGGTCTCAAACTGTCATGCTCTCCTGCAAGTATGTACAGATATCTGGATACTGTAAAAAGGAAAAAAATAATTTCACCTTTTACAGCTGTTCAAAAAAAGTATATTATTATCTTTAATGAAAAGTAATATTAACTACTTAATTTATGTGTTACAATGTAATAAAATATATGCCTCTATGAAGAGGCGTAAAAGAAGTTGATATAGAAGAAAGGAATTTTATGAAAAGACTTGTTTTAATTTTTTCACTGCTTTTTTCACTCTTTATGAGTATGTCGGTACTTGCTGCCGACTATAGTATAGGCAGTGCTTCATGGGATGTAGGAGACAAGGCATTGGCAACCTGGGATGAGACTGAGGACAAAACAAAGTACAAGGTACAGCTGTATAAGGGAAACAAAAAGGTTGGATCTAATAATGCCGCAAGCTCCGAGAAATATGATTTTACAAAACTAATCATAGACAATGGTGCAGGAAACTACTCATTCAGAGTTTATCCGTTTAAAAGGCGGTCCTTCAATGACAGTATCATCTGAGATTGAGTATTTTGATTATGATACAATCGCTGAATTTAAGAAGAGTCGTGGCGGTTCAACTCCAAACTCTACTTCTACAAGTACAAGCACAACAAATACAGGAACAACTACAGGTTGGTATCAAACAAACGGTATTTGGCATTACAGAAAAGCTGACGGTACACATGCAACTAACTGGTTTATGGTAAACAACCTTTGGTATTTCTTTGATGCTAACGGAAATATGCTTACAGGATGGATTGAGAATAACGGTAACAAATACTATCTCAATCAGCCAAACGGTGATATGCCTGTAGGTTGGGCACTTATAAATGATAAGTGGTACTATTTTGAGGAATCAGGTCTTTATAAGAAGGGCTGGATAGAGTACAACGGACATTGGTATTACCTTGATACCAACGGACAGATGGTTACAAATACAACTATCGACGGATATAATATAAATCAGGACGGTGTTTGGGTTCAATAATAAAGGGGATTTTAATATGCTGAAAAAACATCAATTTTGGGCAATTGTGGCGGTTGTCGGATTGGTAATGTGTTTTATCACAGGCCATGCTATGGTGGCAGGACATAAGCCAAATGCAGTTACAGAATAAAGAAATTAGAAAAAGAGCAGGGACTTAAGTGAGTCACCTGCTCTTTTATTATTAGAATTTAATAAGCATGCTCTTTGCTATAAATGCCGCACCTCCGAAAATAAGTACCAACATAACTACCCAATCAAAAAGTGTCAGATACTGAATATAAAATCTGGTCGACTGAATGAGACTTGCTAAAATCAAAAGTACACTTAGCACCATAGCAATCTTTGAACCTTTATTCGGTCTTATAAACATCCAGACTAAAGAAAAGATAAACGGTACTATTACCAATCCTGAACTGATGTGCATACCCATCAGTCTAATGCCGCCGCCCCAGAAGGAATTTGTCACAGTTACCTTTTGTGATAAGAAGAACAAACCTACTACCAGCATGATAAGTCCTCCCCAGAAATATAAATAAAAATCATTCTTTCTACTCATATCTTTTCTCCTCTCTATTATGCTTGCTTTTTATAGCTACTTTAGGTTTATTTTATCATATATTACAGTTTATACAAATTAATTTTCATTTAAGGTTTATGAGAGGGTATGCACTCAATGGACTTTGGTTATACTTCATAAAGCTGCTTCCGACACCCTTAATACTGTAAATGGCTTAAACAAGTGTCATGCATGTTTAAGCCATCGTAATATCGGAATGACAAGACTTGAACTTGCGACCTCTTGACCCCCAGTCAAGCGTGCTGCCAAACTGCACCACATCCCGTAAACTATTGATATAATATCCATTATATAAAACTTTTCAATATTTGCCAACAAATTTTTTTACTGAAATTCATATTCAATACACATAATATAAGTTGACAGTTTTTTGCAAACATTATATAATATTAATTAATAATTAAATTTATCTTTATATTTTAAGGAGTTAGTATGAAAAAGATTTTTATTTGGCTTTATCCGCTCTTGCTATCAGTACAGCACTTACAATACCTGTATTTGCAGGGACATGGAAACAGGATAATACAGGCTGGTGGTACGAAAGAGATGATAAGAGCTTTCCTGTATCTGTTTGGGAGCAGGTAGACGGATCATGGTATTACTTTAATGAGAACGGATATATGCTGTCAAATCAATGGCTTGGAAATTATTATCTCGGATCTACCGGTGCTATGCTTACAAATACTGTCGTAGACGGATATCAGATAGGTGCAGACGGCGCGTACATCCCCGCTTCTCAGTCTACAGGCAGCTCAAAATCAAATACTCAGAATGCATCAACATCGGCATCTAACAACAGTTCAAACACAGGAACTGCTATAAATAACAGAGCAACTGATTATATATTAAATAAAAACAGCCACGTATTCCATTATTCAAACTGTACTGCAGTACAGAAGATGAGAGAACACAATAAGATACCTTTTAGCGGAACAAGAGATGAGGCTATTTCCAAAGGATATACACCTTGTCAAATATGTCATCCTTAGAACTTGATGCTATACCTAACAATAAAACATTATTTCAAATAATATACTTAAAAGACTATATATCAGTAAACACGTGGTATATGGTCTTTTTATATTATACATCTTCTATGCTGCATAGTTTCATTATCAGTTATTTTTTTAATACATACTTCACTTTATCTATGTTTTACAATCAATTGATTTTTATATTATTGTATATTTAAGTAACAGTATTCAGCTATGCATAATGTATTTACAAGAGGAGGTTATAATGGCAAATATCATTGACTATATAAAATGGCGTGGAGATTTATCTTTTGATGTTTCTCCTTTTAATGAACTTGATAATGCGATTTTTTCATTATTCTCCTATCTTGACTTAAAAGACTTACAGAATGAAATAAACTCAATAGGCGTTTCTCTTTCAGATGCCTGCAGATACTTAATTAATCATGACTACCACTACGGTTATATGAGTGAAATAAATGTAGATTTTTTGAACGCTCTCGCAACTTCCGAGAGATTCGGTAATGTTATGATACTTGATTATATAGATCTCTATCACGAGAAAAAATACCAATTTTCATCAACAGGATTTATGTATGACGACAGTCAGATGTATATTGCATTCAGAGGAACCGATGACAGCATTGTAGCCTGGAAAGAGGACTTTATGATGAGTTTTTCAGTTATTCCGGCTCAGAAATTTGCACTGGATTTTCTAAAGCAGGTTATTTCTCGTCATCCGAATACAGATTTTATAGTAGGAGGACATAGTAAGGGCGGTAATCTTGCAATCTACTCCTGTGCAATGTGTGATGAACTATTTAGGGATAGAATTACTGCAATCTATAATAATGACGGCCCCGACCTTTGTGACGAAGTGATCAATACCGATATAATGAATGCTATAAAGAATAAAATAATCAAGATAGTTCCCGAATTTTGTGTGGTGGGTATGATTTTTAACAATACAAAGAATATTAAAGTGGTAAAAGCCGATAATATTGCTTTCTTACAGCATGATATACTCAACTGGAACTGTATAAGAACAAACTTTGAGTATGTCGATGATATAAACAAGGATGCAGATAAATTCAACAGTTTTGTAGATAAGGTATTGGAGAACACCGATTTAAGTAAACGCAAGGAATATGTAAATAATTTCTTTGATAAGATAATAGACTCAGGCACAACAAGGCTGCCTTGTGGTAAGAATAATCGTAATACTTAAATATGGAAGGGATTTGAATCAATAAACGGTTCAAATCCCTTTTATACTTGCGATATTTACTATTACAGTAGCCCTCTCTCCAAGTCAAAACTTAGTCCAATTTTCTCTAAACTTATTTCTCTGACACTAAGTTCCGTCCTTAAAATATCTAATACCTCGTAGTATGCCAATGCTCTTCCATCCTTAAAACCGTCTTCTCTATTCTCCCTTGATTCTTCGACCGCTTCTCTTGCTCTTTCTACTATTCTTTCTACAATATAGGCTATTCCTTCAATACTAATCTTATCTGCCATATTCACCTTTTTTATTCAAAATACCACTTTGGCTCTTCTCTCATTATACGTATTCCTCTTTAGTAATTATATATATTTTTGCCACTCAAATTAAAAAAACATCTTATACTTCATAAAAGCTTTTTAATGTATTTTCAATAATCTACTGACTTATCGTGTCCTCTATACGTTTCCCCCGTGACTTCCCAATACGTTTTTCCACTAGACAAACACTCTTCAAGGATTTCTATCCACTCCTTTAACGACCACGTAGATGCCTCTGTAATAAGTTCATCTCCTATCTTTTCTCTGTATTCTAGGACAAGTTGCCCTAATTTTTCAACTTCAGGATCAATATCAACGCTGTCTCCTTCTAATATAAAATCAGGTATCATGTATTCTCCTTAGATTATCTAATCATCCTTATAAACTCATTATAAGCCGTAGGGAAAACCTGCTGTATATGCCGAAGTTTTTTGTTATCATTCCTAGCAATTGCTTCCAAAAAATGCGCAAAAGCTTCCTTAACCTAAGGGTAGTTCACAAATTAAAAAAAGCTCAAAGCCTTGTAAATCAAAACCTTGAGCCTTTTCACACTAGTGAGACACCCGGGACTCGAACCCGGGACAACTTGATTAAAAAGTCAAGTGCTCTACCACCTGAGCTAGTATCCCATAAAAAGAATAAATGCCTTGAACCGGAATCGAACCAGTGACACGAGGATTTTTCAGTCCTCTGCTCTACCAACTGAGCTATCAAGGCATAATTGCGGGGACAGGATTTGAACCTGCGGCCTCCGGGTTATGAGCCCGACGAGCTTCCAGACTGCTCTACCCCGCGATAACTATATTCAGAATAAAACTCACTCTTAAAAAGAGTGACTGAACAATGGGGAAGGTGGATTCGAACCACCGAAAGCAGTGCTAGCAGATTTACAGTCTGTCCCCTTTGGCCTCTCGGGAATTCCCCCAAACTTATTTAGTTCTTTACCTTTACTCCTAAGAGTAAAAGCCGATAATCGGACTCGAACCGATAACCTGCTGATTACAAATCAGCTGCTCTGCCAATTGAGCCATATCGGCATGTACACTATACTATCATATGACTAATATAATGTCAATACCATCTTTCTCCAAAGATGAATGGGACCTACAGGGCTCGAACCTGTGACCCTCTGCTTGTAAGGCAGATGCTCTCCCAGCTGAGCTAAGATCCCATATATAAACTTAAAGGCTGGAATTCTTTAAGTAACGACCCGAATCGGACTCGAACCGACGACCTCCGCCGTGACAGGGCGGCGCTCTAACCAACTGAGCCATCGGGCCATATAAAGGTATGTACCTTCAAAACTGCGTACCAAACTTAAAAAAATAAATTCCTTATCCTTTTTGGTTAAACC